>Ga0114963_10000004_pt1 | contig 147524 bp, 227 predicted proteins | sample C_131016_EF_Meta_FD_87019 | JGI IMG/M metagenome (GOLD analysis project Ga0114963, IMG submission 87019) | Freshwater microbial communities from Lake Croche, Canada to study carbon cycling - C_131016_EF_MetaG | ecosystem: Environmental > Aquatic > Freshwater > Lake | place: Lake Croche... | reverse complement strand
CTTATTCGTTGTTCCCCCCGTATAATCTGTAGCAACGTTTGGTCTTGCTTTTAAAAGTCCCGTACCATTTAGTCCCATCCCCATAGTGTTAGGATCAAAATAATTTGATGGTATATCTTGTAAACCTGGAATTTTACTATTCGCAGTGGAAACCTCACTTTTTTTCTGTCTTGCAGATAAATTAATACTGTCGACTATGGGATCTATTGGGGATTGTCTTCTTCTCAATCTTCCTTTTTTTCTATTATATATCTAGAAAAAATAAGGGATTAGAATTTATCTATAGTAATGGAGGAGAAGTTATTCGTTTTAGAAACCTCTAATTTCCAATCAAATATTTCGTGAGGCATAGGAGCGTGATTAATAACAAATATATTTAAGCCCATTTCTTTACAATTCTTTTTAAGAATTTTCAATATAGAGTGAATACCCTCTGGATCAACTGAGCTGAAAAGCTCATCAAGGAAAAGGAGGTTTATAGTACTGAATTTAAGCTTCATGAGCTTCATGATTGATATTAAAACGACAAAATCAACCTTTTTCATTTCACCTGTGCTTAATGATGAAACAGGGATCTCAGCTCCCATATGATATAGGGAAGCCTTAAATTCCTCATCAAAAATAACTTGATAATCTAAATTCATATCTCTTAGAAGATTTATTATCTCTGAATTTAAAGATGGTAATATTGTTTTTATAGCCATTTGTTTTACACCCTTCTCTCCTAAGATATCATCAAGCTTTTTAACCCATATATTTTTTTCTCCTGTTTTAATTATATCCGATTCAATTGTTTCTTTGTCGTTATTTAGATTTTCAAGAATTCTTCTTAGAGAAGAAACCTGGACATCGGAATCAGATGATTCTATTTTTTGGACTTCTCTAATTATCTCGTTTATTCTAGTTTGTATTTTATTACCCTTATCGTTTAAATCGGTCCTTATTCTTGCTAGATCTGATTCAGATTCCTTGCTTTTTTTAAGGGCTTCACTTATATCATTAAGATTATCGACTTCATTATCTCTATCAGATATCAAGTTGTTTTTTATCGAACTGTGAAATTCTGTAGTTAAGCTGCTCTCACAGGTTGGGCATTTTTCAGAATCATAAAGTTTTAGTCTTCTCTCGTAATCGTTACATTTAGTTCTAGATTCAGCTAACAACCTGTTTGATTGCGATACAAGATCTAAGATCTTGCTTTCTTTAATTTTAAATTCCCCTATTTTTTTAGAATGAATTTCTTTTAAATTATTGAACTTCTCAAGGTCTTCGTTTAATTTAGAAATTTGATTTTTTGAATCCTCCTCAATGGAATTTAATAAAATATCAATTTCAGAATTGGATTTATCTATACTTCTTTCTGTTGCATTTAGACTTCCTGTTAAATTATCTAGCTCCTCCTTTATTTTTCTGGATTCTCCCTTTAAAGCTTCTCTCATTTGATTGAGTATATGGAATCCAAATATCTTATCCACGATAGCTCTTTTGTCCTGAGCATTCATTTTAATAAAAGATTTAAAATCATTTATCGATAATGATATTGTATTATTAAAAACATAATAAGGAATTCCTATTATATCATCAGCAAGATAATCCTGAACATTTCTATTTCCCGCTTGGTCGTATAAAACACCATCTATATAGAGATTAAATAAAGAAGGATCTAATCCTCTCTCTATAGTTATTAATCGATTTCCGCTTTCAAATTCAATCCGGCACCAAGCGTGGCCGTTAATTCTGTTTGAAATATCACCTAGTTTTTTACCCTCAACTTTACCATAAAGACAAAATGCTATAACCTGAGATATTGTTGTTTTACCTACACCGTTACTTCCAACGATTTGAAAAAGACAAGACTCATCAGGAAGTTCTAGTGTTTGCTTTCTATTTCCATAGGAAGCAAAGTTCTTCCATTCTATTTTTTTTATTTTCATGTTAAATTGACTCTTGGTTTTGAGCAGACACTATAGTATAGAGCTTAGATAAACTAGCAACAAGCTTAGTTTTAACCTCTTCGTCTTCCTCAGTTTTATCCACATATTCTTTGATGAAATCCATAACATTAAATTGTCTACCCTCAACATCTATCATTTGTTGGGATAACGATGTAGCTTGGTTTGGATCATAAGGATGGAAATTAAGAGATTTTTGAGTTGTTATAATATCAGTTAATATACTCAGTTGTGCTTTTAAAGACATAACAGGATCTATCATTATATCAACAAAATTATTTCTAAAAATTGGCTCAATCTCCTCTATTGTTGAATCTAATATATGATCAAAATAGAGTCTCTTAAATTTAGGGGAGAAATTATTAGGAAATACAGTTTCGGACATATCAGAAAGATCTAGAAGAGTTATGGATTTTTGATTATCCATATCAGATCTAGTTAATTCATAAGGTGAGCCGAGCATATTTATATTTCCGGATTTTTGTGCATAGTGTATATGACCGGAGTAAACTTTTTTAAACTTAGAAAACTTAGATATATCAGATCCTTCCTCTACGTTTACGTATTTATTAAACTTCAATCCTCTGATATCTGTATGGCAGCAAAGTACATCATGGGGGCTTGCAGATTCTAATGTTCCTGCTTCTGACTGATGATCCTTTCTCCAAGGCATAAGAAAAAATGATCTATCGTTTATGATTAACGTTTCAGGTTCTTCTAGAATTCTTATGTTAGGTATCCATTTAATAGATTTTAAAGAATTAATCTCGTTTGTAGATTTCCCCCAAATATCGTGATTACCCGCTATGATATAAACACCATCCTTAAATATATTAGATAGCTCTTCCGCTATCTCAACTCCTAAATTTAAAACCTTCAAATTTAAACTTTGTCTAGAATCGTAATAATCTCCCAGATGAATTATAATATCTCCTGGTTTGTAATTCTCTCTAACAAGTGGAAAGAACCAATTAAAGAAATAATCTCTAATTAAATCTATCCAATCGTTTGAATTATTTCTTATTCCAAGATGGGTATCAGTTATAAACCAAACCCTTTTACCCTTAACTGCTACTGAATTTTCCAATGCTTATTATTTTAAAACAATCTTTTGATTTTCTTTTTAGACAGTACCTTATATTTTACCTCAAGCTCATTGATTATAATCTCTTTATATTTGATAGGTATTATCTCATAAGCTTTAGAATATGGGATTTGTATATAATCACATATAGAAACAAATTTTTCAGAGAAACTATATTCAACTGATTCTATTTTTTCTAGAACCTCCTGAAAAATATGGGGAATAAGATCTTTAGGTATTTTTTTTCTATAGCTTAATGGAAACCATCTAGATGTTTGAAAAGCTTCATAAATAAGCTCTTCTAATTTCTTACGATGTAAATACTCTTGCTCGTCATAGTATTCTTCTACAAGTTTATTATTTTGATCTATCTCAAAATTTTCACCATATTCCTGATCTTTAGTGGGATTATTATGAGCCCCGAGTATTTTATCTCCTAGTTTCTTTACCCCTTCTTTTTTTACTTCCTCTTTTTTTCCTAACATGATTTTTTTTGTTTTTTTACTCAACGTGCATAGCAACGCTGGAATCCTCTGCAATTCTCATGTAACGATAATCTACACTGAATACCTTATGTGCATTCTTGTACCCGTCTTCACGATTTGCTAGGATTTTTAACTTGTACTCTTTATTGGCATACATAATAGGATCTTGAATAATACCAAACATACCATCAACAGTAGCAACTAAGCCCGAAGATTCTGAAGCAGAACTGATACTTAAATCAGAAGCGTCGAAATCTCCCTGCTTTGTTTGTGTTGCTGTGATAATAGACCAACTGTTGATCATTGCTGATCCTCTTAAATCCTCAGCAATTTGTTTGATTTTCATGTAAGTGTTTTCGGAGTTAGGATTTCTCCAATTCTTCATAATGTTAATATAGTCCACAATAACTATCTTAAATTTTATCCCTCTAATTTCCTCAACTTTCTTTAAATATCTTTCAATGTCATTAACTGATGCTTGTGATGTTGGAAACTCCTTAATTAGAAGTTGACCTGGAACTCTTAAATTATCAAATGTAACTGAGCTAAGTTTTTTCTTAATAAGTTGCTCGTCGTTAGATCTTTCACCATATTCAGAAATGGGGATACCTAAAATATTAGCCCCCATTCTTTTCACATACTTTCTATCTCCCATCTCGAGAGAAATAACAGCAACATTATGGCCGTTCTTAACCGCCTGCGCTGCTAAGTTACCTAGCCATAAAGATTTACCTACCTTAGGCATTCCCATAAAAACATATAGTGCCTTTGCAGCAAATCCTCCTCCAAGTACGGTATCTATAAATGGATAACCACTCGAAAATGTATTAGAAGTTATCTGTTTGTGATTCTCAGGTTTAAAGAAATCTAATCCCTCATCAAAAGAGAAGTCTATATTATTCCTCTCAATAACTATATTCTTAAAGGTATCAATTACTGTTTTAATGTTCTCAGAAGTGACCGGAGTTGATTGAATATACTTAACAGCATCAACTGCAGATTTTGTTAGGTTCTTATATTCAATAAAAAACTCTGTAGTTTCTCTTAACCAATCTTCATCATATTGGGTTAGATCTATATCATAAATGGTTTTAATTTCACTGCTTTTAACGGAATCTGATTTACCTTGTATTTTAAAAGATTCAATAAGCTGCTCTGCTGTAGGTATCTCGTGGTATTTATCCCAGAAATCTTTAACAGAGGAGAATATATCACCCAGAGTTTCATTCTTAAAGAAATGAGACTTACAGGTATCAAGATAAGCTGCACTGTTTAGAACATATCTTAATATTATATTTTCTGAGTGAGTTAAATCCATTTAGATAATTTTTATTTTGTGTAATAGATATTATTTCTTATCTTATACCACTTTTTTGTTTCAGTACTTTTTGGCGATTCTTCTAGTTCTCCAGTTTTTATCATCTCATCTATGATTTCTCCATAAGACTTTTCCCACTGTGATCCGAATATAGATTTAAAAGTTTGGCTAGAAAAATCGCCATTAGGTCTGCCATCCTTAACTAGAAAAACACTTATCTCATAGGCTATATCCTCTTTGGTTGGATATTGAGGTAGGGATTTCCATAGACCAAGAATGTATTTTATTTTAATCTTATTCTTGTTCATCTGTACTTTCCTCCTCGTTTACAAATTCTTCCAATTGAGATTCATCAAATAGATCAGGTAATAAGAAGTGTGGCTTTATCACTTTCTCATCTAAATTTCTAAGAACTTCTTCGGTAAAAATGTCTTCACTAAATAGCTGGGTTGATGCGATAGTTTTACCTAGGTGTCTGACTGCCCATCTTGGAGATGACTCAACAGGTGTAAATATCATTTCACCAGTCTTTTTATCAACCTCTAATTTACCTCTTTGAATTCCGCAGGTTTCCCAATTTACAAAATCTTGAAGACCAACAAAAGGATTCATCCCATTCATAAAAGAAATGTGGAATTTAACAGGATAAGGTCTAGTGAATCTTGCTTTCTTAGGGGTTGATGTTACTATAATTCCAGTCTTGGTGTCATTCTCTTTTAACTGAGCTTTAGAAAGCATAACAACATTACTCATAGAGAAGATTGGACCGTCACCTCCTGACGCTTCTTTCGTTGGCATAAATCCACCAATACCTCCGGTTGTTGTGTGATTGGTACACACAAGTGGTATTCTAACTCCAGTAAGATCTAATGTAATTACTCTGAACAGGGATCTCATTTCTTTAGATCTTAGACCCATATCCATCGCACTTTTACCTTTGATAGCATCTCCAGTTTCTTTATCAGTACTAAGCATACCCAAGGAATCAAGGATGATCATAATTCTAGGTTCAGCACCATCTTTTCTAGCATCCTTTATTTTCTCAATGATGTTAGTGGTAAAGATCTTGAAATCGTTAATTGTTTTAATTGGTTGATACCTAACTCTATTTGGATCAACCCCGAATTTTTTAGCTGAACTTTTATCAATAGCACCTTCAGTGTCGCAGTAGATAACATCATAATTCTGTTTCTGTGCCTCTCTGGTAATATTCATTGCTAAGAATGTTTTACCTGTTGAAGGATCACCAGCTATTCCGATAGATCTGTTATTTGCTATACCACCAAATAAGCTACCTGATAGCTGAGCATTTAACAGATAATTACCTGTTGAAATCCATTCTGTTGTTTTTGAAAATTCGTTGGTCTCTAAGATGGAGCCAGTTTCAAATCCCTCTATTTTAGAGAGTTGTTTGTCTAGTTCTAAAAATGAGAATTCTTTTTTAGCCATAATATGATTTGATTATTTATAAATCATACTGCTAAAATAAAGATTAGTTTCTGAGATTTGGTGTGATTAAGCTTGGGGTTTAGAGTTGGGCTCTAAGAAAAGGCTAAGATATTATCAATCCCTGGGGTGATTAGATAATCATCTTAGCCATATTTTGTAAAAATGTTTCTTATTTATTCGAATTTATTTTGTTACATGTACGGATCCGGTATCTTTTCTTTTACTAGATTTAAGTTGGGGAACCCCTATCTTTTTTAAAACCTCATTTATCCCCTTTAGCTCCTTATCGTTGAAAAAGAATTGAAAAACCTCTTCAAAGCTAAATCCATCTCTTTTTTTATTTTTCTTTATCCTATCAGTATATAAAGTTTTATCTATCATACTTACACTCATCATCTTCCAATCCAGCGATAGTCTTTGAAGATTCATTCTACTTGGCCACCAATAATCCCAAGCTCTTTTAACGTCTTTATAAATAGCTTTACTTGTTATTTTATCCCTAAACACCTTAGTAGCTGCTTTTGAACTTTCTGTCATTCCTGACATTGCAATTAGTAGAGATCTCGCTATTTGTTTAGATTCATTACCTATATCTGTCTTCTTGGTCGAGGCCTTAGTTTCCCCGCTGCTTTTAGAACCGCTGCTTTTAGAACCGCTGCTTTTAGAACCGCTGCTTGTAGAACCGCTGCTTGTAGAACCGCTGCTTTTAGAACCGCTGCCAGAAGAACTACTACTTGTTGAAGAGCTAGAAGCTGCTGGTTGATCTGTACTATTATTGTTGGTATTACCTGTTTCCGTAGAAGATGTATTATCGTTATTCGAACCCTTCTCTGAATCACCCCCCATTAATTTCTCCCATGTTTTAGATCCAACTACACCATCAGCTTTTAATCCATTTGCTTTTTGAAAAGCAATAACTGCTGCTTTTGTACGTTTTAAATAAGCCCCAGTTGGCTTACCGCTTGTAAGTTTTAACAGGCCAAGATCTATTAATTTTTGCTGGAGATCTATTACATCTTGTCCACTAGATCCCATCTTAAGAATTTTATTAAAAGGTTTACCCTCTTTATCTCCTTTATCTGCAGTTACTGACTCTGGAGCTTCGTAAGCTGAATCAGATCCCGCGCTATCACCAGCAAGTTTTTTAACAACATCCGCTCTATTTTCAACATATGTTGCTAAATCTAATTGATATCCCCTAAAATCTTTCTCTGATGAGAAGTTATAGTTCTTATGAGCCAATTTCATAATACATAGCTGAGCAAGTTTAGTTGCTTTTTTTGTTGGCTCATCATAAACCCCTTTCTTATATGATCCTTTTTTCAAATATCCAAGTGTTTCTAATCTTGTTTGATATTCAGTTATGGCATCTTTATCAGAATCTTTTGGATTGGGAGGAAATGTTTTATATTTCATATTTGATTTTTTATTTGTAGATTTATCTGTTGATTTACTGCTTGATCCACTTGAGCCTTTAGATTCACCCTTTCCACCTCCATTTAAAGCCTTGAGATATGATGCAGGCTCCATATCTGTTATTTTCTGCTGTACGTAGGCTTTGCCTATTACTATTTGCATATCCTTCTTAGCGTCAGTAACTAAATCCTGACCTTTCTCGAGAGAACTAGCTCCTATCATACCTTCTTCACTAGATTTCATTACCTCCTCTTTCCATTTTTCCAGCTCTCCTCCACTTTTTATCTTATCTTTAAGATCATCTTCGATCTTTTTTAACTCCTTTTTTACCTGCCCTAAATCGTCTTTTTTAGCTTCTATTACATCGTCTATCTTAGTTACATATTCATAAGCTTTATCGTAAAAATCGATAATTGAAGATGCCGAGCTTTTAGCGGAATTTCCTTTCCCTGCTCCCAAGGTGGAAGCATATGATATGACGTTATCTATTTCTCTTTTCATTGAAGTAAGAGCTGCTCTAATCCCAGTTGCCTGACTAATCAATATACTAGAAGCTGCATCTGAAAGAGCACCCCCGTTTTTATCCTTTCCTCCGAAAAAATCTTTAACTTTATCTTTAACATCTTTAATAAGGTTCTCGTTTGTTTTTTTACCTATTCTACTTTCACCGTCATCTTTTACCTTTCCTTTTACCTCTGATTTTCCACCCCCCCTCTCCCACCCTCTCTCTTTTTCCTTCTTTATCTCCTCTGCATCCATCTCTTCTTTCTCTTTAGATATTATATCACTAGCTTTATCTCCAGCATTTTGTTTTTTAACTGCAGCTTTTTCTTTTGTCCTATTAGACATTGCATATACTGCAGCCTCTACATCTCCATCTTTTTCTAATTTTTTTATTAGAGATTCCCCACCTTTTTTAAATACGTCTATCGCAGTTATAAGTTTTTCCCCTATTCTCTCGTAAATCGGAAAATTAGCAGAATCACCAACATCCCCTATTGCTTCCATCCATTTTTTTCGTAACTTTTCTCTCTCCTTATTAAAAATTGCATCTGGCATATCGCCTTTATCATGGCTTGCTTTTAAAGCCTCAATCTCTTTTTTAATCCCGTCCGCATCTTTATTTTTAGGCATTCGTATATAGCTCTTAATCTTATCTGCGGTACTGGACATGTTTTTCCAGGCATCCCTGAGATCTGATGCGCTTCCTTTTAAAGTTGATAATTTTCCAATTAAGCTGTCGTATATAGAATAAATCTCTTTCGACTCTTTGTCATTTGCAGAAACTGCAGCTTCTAAAAGCATCCCGATAGCACTTATAGCTTCAGTAAAGAAAAGATTATGGCTAGTTAATGCATTACCGTCTGATTCAAAAATTCGGTGATATTCAGAGTATTTTTTTATTCTCATTTTATTAAATATTTTAAAATCGTTAATAAATTATAAATTATGCTTTTTTATAAACCATCAATTTTATAATATCATCACCGTTAGCGTCTAGATTTGCAAGATATGCTTGTAAACCAGGTGTTATTGATTTACCGTCGATTTTTCCAAAAATTACAGGAGCTGTATGTGCATAAACAGTTTTCAATTTTTTAATTGCCTTCTCCGTGTTAGCATCATATTTACCATTTGGTTCAATTTTAGCTATCTTGGGTAAAAGTTTATTTATTTTAATTTGTAGATCCTTAACCTCATCACTTTCAGTTCCTGATTTAATTGGTTTAAATTCGCTTGCATTTACTGTGTTTCCGCTATCACCATCAACATCAATATCGCTATCCTCTCCGGGATCTCCTCCCTCTTTATCCTTTGTTAGTTGTTCGCCACCTTCCTCATTTTCTATCTTATCAAGTTCTTTAACCTCTTCTTTACCTAAGATCTCTATAGCATCTATGATTAGTGCATTTGCTTTTTTTATTGAATCACCAACCTTCTGGTCAAATCCTTGTGTCTCAATAGTTTTAGCTTGATATTCTATTTGATCCTGCTGTATCTTTTGGATCTCAAGAGGAATGTCTTTTATTCTTTTCTTTCTCTCACTTTTTGACATTTTATTCCAAACCTCATCGTCAGCTAATTCCTCCTTTATTTTAGTCAAAGCAGTTAAAGAAGTTTGGGCTTTAGCTTTTACCGCCTCTGATGATGGTCCTTTCACAGTCCCGGTTAAAGTGGCAATCAGTGGATCTATAGTATCAACCAATGTTTTTCTAGCTTTTGGGTATATGTTTCTAAATATATTTTCGTTAATATATTCTAAAGATTCACTAGTGGCCTCAACAGCTTTTAGAGACTTTGCAAAATCTATTAGTTTAGCACTAACTGCAGTGTTTATCTCTGCTAGATCCTTTTTACCCCCTTCTGTTGTCAATAAAAGATCATAAGCGTTTTTAATCTCCTTAGACGCATCAATCATTTTATCAGCTGCTGCTATATAAACGGTACTAACTTCAGGTGAAATTTTGTTTATTGCATTCGTAATGGCATCACCCTTTTGTTCTACTGGTGAATTCTTAATTGCCAAAAGATCCTTGTTAACATCGCTATCTTTGTAATTCTTAGCCTTACCATAAAGTGCGCTATAAGCTTGAAAGAAAAGATCTAATATTGTCTTAGCTGCGCTAGTTGACGATCCGGTTTCTTCCTCATTTATACCATGATAGTTTCTGAAACTTAAAATTCTAAGTGGACTCATAAAAAAACTATTTTTTTTCTATATATCCACACAAAAATCCCGTCTTCAAAGAAAACGGGGCCTTTTTAAAAAAACTCTTATTTATTTGTGAGATAATGGTCTATCCAGTGGTTTATCATCTCATCTAGCATGGTTTCGAAGGTGTAATCAGGGACCCATCCGGTATCTTTTCTAAGTTTTGATGAGTCACCCTTTAAATTTTCAAGCTCCTCAGGTCTTAGAAACTTTTGATCAGTCTTAATATAATCTCTCCAATCTAGATCCAATTTATCAAAAACATACTGCACTAAATCTTGAACTGAGTGGGATATACCGGTAGCGCAAACATAATCTCCTGGCTCCTCTTGCTGGAGCATCATCCACATAGCTTTAACATAATCCTTGGCATGACCCCAGTCTCTAGTGGCGTTTAAATTACCAAGAACAAGCTCTTTGCTTAAACCCATCTTAATCTCTACTGCTCCCTTAACAACCTTATTAGTGACAAAATTAACACCCCTACGTGGTGATTCATGATTAAATAGGATACCATTAGAAACGAAAATATCGTAGGAATTCCTGTAGTTTCTACATATGTTATACGAGAACACCTTCGCGCATCCGTACGGGGATACCGGACACATGGGGGTAGTTTCCCTCTGGAATCCGTCTGGATCTATAGAATTACCAAACATCTCTGAGGATGAGGCCTGGTACATTCTTATTTTAGAGTTGTGAATTCTTATAGCTTCTAAAAGGTTTAGTGTGCCTAGACCTGTAGCTTGAGCAGTATAGACTGGCTGGTCAAATGATATTCTTACGTGGGATTGTGCTGCCAAGTTGTAGACCTCATGGGGATCAGATATCTTAAGGGCATGAATAAGGGAAGGTACATCAAGAAGATCAGCATAGATTAGATTATCCTTAATTCTATTATAAATTGAATTTAGTCTTGACGTTTGATTTTCAGAAACGGAGTTTCTTTTAACCGTTCCGTATACATCATAGCCTTTCTCTAGAAGAAATTCTGCAAGATAGGATCCATCTTGTCCATTAACTCCTGTTATTAGTGCTCTCTTTTTTTCCATTACATTCTAACTTTTGGGTAATTATTAATAAACCAATCGATGGATTTTTCTAGTCCCTCTTCGAATGGTGTGAATTTATAGTCGGGATACATTGACTTAAGAACTGAATTGTCGCTAGGCTTTCTTAATTGCCCATCAGGCTTACTTGAATCAAAGATGATTCTTCCTTTGAATCCAAATATCTTAGCCATAGTGTAAACTATATCTTTAATGGAGATTTCAGTTGAAGTTGATATTATAACAGGGTCGCTTCCTTTGTAATCATTATAAAGCTTCATTGTGATATCTGCAACATCCTCTGCGAATATAAACTCTCTGAGTGGACTTCCTGTTCCCCATACTTCAAAGTCGGTCCCTTCTTGATGTGCAATATACATTTTATGAATCAAAGAGGGAATTACGTGCCCATCGTTAAGATTATAGAAATCACCAGGACCGTATATGTTACATGGAATTACTGTAAAGTAATCCACTCCATATTGTTGCTTATAAGATTGGATTTGAACTTGTCCCATTCTTTTAGCATAAGCATAAGCATAGTTTGTAAAGTGCGGAGCCCCTAGGTGTATTTTTTCTGGGCTTAGAGGATATTCAACTTTATCCGGAAAAACGCAGGTTGAAGAGAAAAAGACAAGCTTCTTTATTCCTTTCTTCATAGACTCGTGAATAACGTTAGTGTTAATCATGATATTATCATAGTAGAATTCTCCTGGTTTTTGTGAGTTACCCAACACCCCTCCAACCTTACCTGCGCAATGGATAACTCCTTCGTAGTCTGAATTATGGATCAGCCGGGACACAAATTTTTGATCTCTTAAATCTCCATGCTTACTCGAGATCCTTTCAAATTCAGATCCCTTAAATTGGCTCCCTACTAATCCGCTGCCTCCTGTTACTAGAATTTTATTCATGCTTATTTTATTGTTTAAAGTGATTAAATTTCACCAGATATAACTTTTATCAAAAATGACTTTAAATTATCTATATCGTGATCTGGCGGGATTGTGTTGTTATTATAATGCGTCTCTTTTAAAATATCATAATATAGAGAATCGTTATTATCTATCTCCTTTATACGGTCAATCAATTTTCCCATATCCATATGATCATAATAATTGACAAAAGCTGATGTGTTCCAATCTAATGAAACTAGTGGATTCCCCCAATAAATAGGTATGCTGTCAACAAGCTTAGGGTGAACTAGTTTTTCTGTGGTGTATCCTTCATACTCGCTATTCTCAAATGCAATCGTAAACTTATATTGATCTATAAATTCTAATTTATTCCTAACTGTTCCTCCTATGTTATTAAAAACTATACCTCCTGAATCTACCCTTCTATATTTAGACAACTCATGGAAAAGCGTATTTCTAGCTTCCCCTCCATAGTTTGAAAAAACAAAATTACAGAATTTAGTCTTTTTTGATTTTATGAGATCAAGATCAGGATTTCTTGGAAATTCTTTTATTCCTTTTTCGAAGAGTGTTAGTGCTGAGAGAGGAAATCTGTGATGCCTGGGTTCACTTAAATGATCGAATGTTATGGCGTAATCACAAACTGAAAAATCATGTCTTCTATTTTCTCCAGTATAAAATATCTTCTTACAATTTCTAAAATTTTGATGATTTCCACCAAAGACGCTAAAAAAGAGAAAATCTGGATTTGTTTGATCTATTTCAATTTCGTAAATATCTGAAAGTATTCTGTATATTGTGTTATCGTATTCGGTCTTTCCTGTGGGATCACAATCAAACCCGTGCCAAAAATCAGAGAAAGCTATTTTTATCTTTTTCACCTATAAATTTTTTAATAAGATTTATGTATATAATAATGCTTCTTATAGATAGCTCTGAGATAATCGTTTCTTATTAAATGATTGCAAAATCTTTTTTCAAAAGAATTTCCTCCATATACTGGAAATGGATGTAAATCTTCTTTTATATTAAAAATACCACCTATAAGCTTTTTAGGTTTAACCATAAAAATTTGATCGCTGACAACTTTGGAAAACCAAAATAGTTCATCATTATCTGATATATTGTAAGTATTTTGCTCGTGCATCCCGGTCTCTGTAAAATCACCGTTATTACCATATCCCCATGGTATTGTTGTCAGAAGAACTTTTTTATTTTTGGCTAAAATATTAATCGAATTCTCTATAAAGTCATCTATTTCTATGTTTTGAATAATGCAATCTGCTCCGACGTTAAACATGTAATCACATTCCATTTTTATTGATATGTACATCTGGCAAAAATATTGAACAGAATACCAGTAAGCTTGTTCATCTTCCCTAAGATCACAATTAAAAAAATTTAAAGCCTCGTCTTTAACCTCTCTGTGATCAATAAACTGAATTCTATCTGAAAAAATATTAATTAGTTTATTTAATTCTTCTCTTGAATCTTCTCTTACGTTATTTACGATTGCTATTTTTTTAAAAACATAGGATGATTTAAATTTTAAAAACCAATGGGATTCTCTTAAAACCTCTCTAAAATTTTTTTCGTATATTGTCGTTGAAAGTATTATTTTATTCAGCATTAATGGTTTATTACTTTTATCCGTGATTTTTTAGGGTAATGCCAATTTTTTGAAATTCGTCTATTATCTTTTTTTTACTTTCTAAAATACTAATATAATTAGGAAGAGAATCCCAAAATCTTTCGTGCCATTCTATGTAAATAACGTTTAAGTATTTTTTTAAATCTGGAAATTTGAGAAGTCTGGGTAGAACACTAAACTCAGACCCCTCTATATCACATTTTATATGTATGTTTGCATTTTTATCTTTTTTAACTATATTATCAATAATTTCTAATATATCTATACATTTTACTTCATATCGATCGATGTCATTTCTTCTACTTTCGTCCGCATAATCTTTCATAAATATATTATCAGAAATACAGTTAGATCCTGCAGGATTTCCGTGATGCATATTAAATTTTATAACCCCTGTATAATCAGCAATTGCTAAATTAAAAGCTTCGAAATGTTTAAACTTCTCACCTATAGTATTAATGTATTTTAAATTTGAATTGTATATACTAGGAGAAGCTTCATAGGTAAAAACTGTCCAATCTTCATTTTTAAAATAGCCATTATCGTAAAAATTATACATAAGCCCATTTTCACCTCTTCCTATATTTTCTGGCTCATATTTATTAAAAAAATTAGTTCCAAAATCTAAAAAATAATTCATTTTGATTGTAATATTTGATTTAAAGCATGAGTTTTTTTGTAATTATACGAATCCGTAGAATAGTCTAGATAATTAGCTCCGGATCTATAATGAATTCCAAAAAAAAGTGGATCGTCAAATTTTTTAACAAAACCAAGTCTTAATGGGGATGGAAATAATTCGATATATTTTTCTATTTTTGAAATTATATTTTTCAAAATTTCCGAGATGTATTCTTGGTAGTTTTCCCTATCAATTTCATACTCGAATGTTTTATTATCACAATACCTTTCTAAGCATTTAAAGCTTAATAATTCATAGGAATTATCTAAAATTAAATGATAATTAGAATTAGCGTTTAAACAGTAGTGTATGAATATTTTATTCTCATCTATTCTTTTAATCTCATATATGGAATGCTCTTCGAAATACAACTGTTTCATGTCTTTATTTTCTTCTATAAAAAAGTGTGTTTGAGCACCAATATCACAGGGAATTCCATTTATGGGGGTCATGTGCCAATTTATATTCTTTAAATTTTTATTTTTATTTGTGTCAAATGCGCAAAACATATTCCACATATACTTTACTGAGGCATCTACAATTTCTTGATTTTTTCTATGCCCTCGATATTGAGGAATATATCCACATTCATAATTTTCAATAATTTCATTAAAATCAACATCTTCTATGAAGAAAAAATCAGAATCTATTATTAATACCTTTCCGTCTATTTCTGAGATTATGTTTTCAAAAGTCCATTGAATTGAATAGTTACAAGCATAAGGATCGGATGTATATTTTCCATTCACTATACTACCTGACTGTGCCTTATTTAAAGTTTTTTGACACACCTCGACATCGTAACAATCTATTCCTAATTTACTGCAGGTTTCTTTGATTTCTGTATAAAGAATTTCGCTTTGTTTATCTCTATCTATAAAAGAAAATTTTGCATTATTGACTACGATATACTTAAAATCACATTTGATGTGTTTTTTTATGCTTTCGTATTGGAGTGGAATAAAATCAGGCCTGTTATATGTGGAAGCTGCAATTATAGTTATCATCCATTTATTTTTTTATTTTCTATATAGGACATTAAAAAATCAGAGGGTGTAAATCCGATAGAATTTTTAATCGACTCTATGTTTGCTAGGGTGTTTCTTGCTTCTCCAGGTCTTTGATTAATATAAGTGATATTATTACTTATAAAAGAAGCAATTTCTTTTATCGAATAATTAACCCCAGACCCCACGTTAAAAATCTCTCCTTTAAATCTTTTAGAGAACTCTGCAGATTTTATGTTAGCGGATACAATTTCAGAAACGTGTATAAAATCCCTTCTCTGCTCTCCATCACCAACAACGGTTAAAGGTTTATTATTAAAATATTGATTTAAAAATATACCAATAACAGGTGCATATTGACCCTTTACTGGACTTCTATCTCCAAAAACGTTAAAATACCTTAATATAGCAACATCAAAATATTTTTCGTATTGTTTACATAATTGCTCAGAGAAATATTTAGATAAAGAATATGGATTTAAACAGTCTAATTTTTCGTCTTCTCTAACGGGAAGATTTTCAGTCATCCCATATACAGAAGAAGTTGATGATAGTATAAATCTCTTTATTTTATATTTTTTACACAACTCTAGAACGTTAAGTGTCCCAATAACGTTAATACTGTATGCATATACTGGATTAGCTATAGCTGTTTGTATCCGTGACTCTGCTGCAAGGTGAAAAACGTATTTAGAGTTCTCGAATATATTTTCGATACCTTCCTTATCAATTATTGAAATTTTATAATATCTAGCTTTATCGTTAAAATAAAATTTTTCATTAGAAATAGCAGATAAATCATCAATTACATGAACGTTATAATTTTTTTTAACAAGGGCATCAACTAAATGACTTCCTATAAATCCACATCCTCCGGTGACAATAACTTTATCCATTTTTTGAATTTATGATTTTTTTAAATTTAGTAGATGACCATCCATGAGACCTGTCTATATAAATTACTGGGATTTCTAATTCTGACCCGGTGAATTTTTTATTTCTATAATCGTCCCCCAGAAATCTTGTGCTAAAATTTCCATTTTTCAGTATTTTAAGCAAATCTTCCTCAGTTTTATAGACAACTACATCATCTACGTATCTTAATGCTCTTAATATTTTCTCCCTGTCAGAAACTGAAAGTATAGGTTCCGTCTTTGAATCTCTCTCTATTTTTGGATTTTCGTGGAGACCTACAACTAGATATTCACAATTTAAACTTGCTATCTCAAACATATCAATATATCCTGGATGTATTACATCAAACATTCCAGCAATAAATCCTCTTTTTGGCATAAAATCTTTACTTGTTTTTACATCTCTTTGCATTTCATTCCTTCTTTTGATATGTTAATTTTTTTAATCCCTGGATAATCCTGATTAAGATCTGTTGAATTTTTTTCGGTAAACAGTATAAAATATCCACCGCCACCTGCTCCACATAATTTATGTGCTAAAATTCTTTTATCTGATAGTATTTTTCGATCTATTAATTCTAAATCACCTTTACATATTAACGGTGATAATTTCTTTTTAAGATCCCATGATTTATTAATAGTTTTTAAAAAAAGTTCTAGATCAACTTCTTCGATTGCTGTGTTTAAATTATCTACTTCCTCTAATAACGAAAAGCTCTTGTCTATATCTATGGTTTTTAATATATTTGTAGATTCCCTATTTACGTTAGTATAATACAAATACGTGTCAAAGTAATTAAATATTTCATCATTTAGATATTTTATAGTTGGAAGATTATCGTCGTAAAAATTGATAAATTTTAGGCCTCCCAAAGATCCGCCATAGAAATCTTGTTCCCCGACTAGTGGGTTGAAGTTCTTTTCTATTTTTTTAGCTAATTGACATATGTCGTGATTATCCAAATCTTTCCCCTGAAGATGTGATATTGACTTTATTAGGGACATCAGATATGATGAAGAGGATGCCAATCCTGAGCCTGTAGAGAAAACATCAGAAGTAAGATAACAATTTATCTCATTCACTTTCATCTCATCAAAGCAATATCTGACTAAATCGTTCTTAATATCTGATATTTTATTAACACATTCTTTATCTGAGTAGTTAATAATATATTTATTGTGGAATGAATTGTAACCTATAACATCCCGATGTATTATAGTGTAAGCTTTTAAATTTGAAGCAAAGCTTATGACAGATCCCATTTTATATTTTTTTAAAAAATGCGGATGGTCTGTAGATCCACCCACCAGAGAAATTCTTAAAGGACAAGAGCTTATTATCATATTTAATTCATTAATAATTGCGGGAATCTATTTAAATTTTCTAAAAGCCACTTTGGATATGTTTGGTCTATTTCCATTTCCTGCATATTACAACCTCTAAAAAATATATCCCTTTTATTCTCTATATTAGCTCTTACGTTATCCTTTATATGGTCGTTGTTTAATTCTTGATGTCCACCAGATTCTATTTTAAAAATGACACGATCTACACCACCCATGTAGCTAAAATGCCATCCTGAATTCTCTATAATTTCGAATGGATATCTTCCGGATATTAAAGCTCTTCCATGCAACCTCAAATCGTTAAGCGGTTTATCCTTTAAAAACCGATAAGAAGTTAATATAGTCCCTCTCCATCTATCTTCCTTAAAAAGATTAATATAGTAGTAATACATTTTTTGTTCAAAAGAATATGTTTTATCATATTCGTATGACCTTATTACACTGCTTAGTATCTCTGGATTTGGTATTTCATCAAGATCCCCGAAAAGTATAAGATCGTCATCATCACAGTTTAAAAGACCCCTATGTATTGATTCTCTCTGGAAAAATTCCCTTCCCCAGTGCTTTTCGTGTTTTTCCCAATTATTAGAATTCTTAACAAAATCATAAATCTTGTTCATGCATAATTCATCCTCGTTTTTTGGCTCTATCACGTATGGTAAATCATAAAAATTATCTGGATTATTATCAATTTTCAGATAAATTATTTTATGTAAGAATTTTTCAAAAAGATGTTTATTTTCTTCGAAAAAATACTTTTTTGGATTACCTGCAAATCCTAGATTAGATTCTCTGATTACAAAATAATCAACATAAGGATCTAATATATTTAGTCTTATCTCAAGAAGATCAAGCTCACAGAAGAACGGGAAACAGTCATATACTTTCATAGTTTTTTTTTATATGTTTAAATTTTTATTAAAAACATCGATTTTATCATTCAAGAAAAGCTTGGAATCTAATATTAAATGACTTATAAATAAATGTATTATTTCTACATGTCCGTACGAATGTGAATTCAAATAATAATTAATATCACCTAATTTTTTTAGACTGTTGTCAGGATTAAATCCTGAAAAAGTCACAACAAAAGATCCTTTTCTTTTTGCGCTTATAGCAGCATTTAATATATTTTGTGAATTTCCGGAACTGCTAAAACAATAAACGATATCATCTTTTTCTGAAAACATCTCTATCGGTTTAGAGAAAACCTCAGGGAAAGAAAAATCATTAGATAAGCACGTTAATAAAGAAGAATCATTAAAATTCATAGATTTAACTTTTCCGTTTTTTAAATAGTCCGTAGTCTGGTGAGCACAAATACCAGCACTTCCTCCATTTCCGACCATTATTACCTTTCCACTATTTTTCACAAGATCTTGGATCTTTTGAAGAATTTCTTCTATAGATTCTTCAAAAGATCTTTGATTATCCATTGCATCGGTTACCTCTATAGAATTAAGTGTTGTTAAAAATTTAGAAAAGTAATTATTAATAAAATGTTTCATATTTTTTATTTTTTATTTCCAAAGATACTGATTATTTTTTTCATATTCATCCCTCTCGTTCTTGCAGAATTCATAGTCACGAAGATTCCCATTTCTATCCAGATAATCCCATTGAGGTATTAAAGAATCCCAGCAGGACCAATACCCGTCGCTTTTTTTATAATCAGCCCAGTACATAGGTGCTATAACTTTAACATTATTTTCATTCAGCCAAATAGGCCAAAAACTAAAGCTAGAAGCAGAAATTATGGCATTTTTACAATTATAAAGAATTGACCAATCCATCCATATTGGTCCTCCTATATGATGTCCAGCTTTATTCTGATCATTTTCTCCTGAAGCTGAACCCCCTATGATTTCTATAGAGGGAAAAATCCATTTTGCGTAATTCACATCATCCGTAATTATATAAAATTCCATATTTTTATTACGTTCTAGCATTTTTTCCACTCCTTTTACATAATAATCATGTCCCAGCATAGCTGTACTCCCAGAAAAATCGCCTCCTCTTATATGTATAATACAAATATTTTCCCCCGCATAATTATATACTGAGAATCCTTTTTTTATTTCGATCCAAGAGTTTATTAATTCTTTATTATCTTTGATATACTCAAATGATTGTAGATTCCCGTCTATTTTAGTGTTATCCTTTAGTTTAAATAGATCTTCATCGAATTTTGAAATATCTAGACCGTTTGGGTGTGTAGTGCGTTTTTCTCTGTAATAATGGAGTATGTCTTCAGGTAAAGAATAAGGTGGTCCTCCTTCAGGTCCATTCCCTCCAAAAACTTTTTGACCGAAATCTATTTCTAAAAATTCTTTACCCTTAAATTTTTCAGTAGACATTACGCCATGTAGATGTCCCTTTTTATGAGCCACTATTTTAGTAACAAAATAATTCCATAATTGATTTCCTAAACCTTGACCATTATAAAATTCAGTTACTATCATTTAGATTATATTTATTATTTTTTTATCATGTGTAGTTTAATCCATTCATCGGGTATTTGATGAACAGGACAAACAACCTTTGTTTTACATCCACCTAACCACCAAGCACATTCAGTAAATGTACTACCTAATGATGCAACTAATTTTTTACGGCATTTTGATAATAATATTATTTCTACTAACGCTTGTAGATTTTGTTCATAGTCATCAGTAACACCACTATCTATTATTTCATTTCTCTCATACATAAAACATCTATCACCATATTTTTCTTTATAATAATTTTTAATTCCTAAACTATCTGACGCAATAAAAAAAATATCATTTTTATCATTTATCTCTTTTTCAAATCCGTCATAATCAACAAACTTATCTCTACCAAAACAAGGTGTCATACTTCTAATATTTAACCCAATTAAATTATCAAAATCCCAAGTTTTTGATATTTCATTTACTCTATTTATTACATCTTCGTTAAACTCAAGCGATCCCCAAATCGGTAGGTATTTATCTATAAAATATTTTGGGGTATCGTTATATAGAAAGTCAATAGTTTTATAGTCTTGTATAAAAGATTCTTCTTCTGGATCAACTAGCAATTGCCAAACACTTGCAGTGTGTGGATATTTTGCAATATCATCTACAGAAGCCAATCCGAAATTCTTAAAAAAAATTGCATCACTTGGTTTTTCGACTAAAATGCTTTCGTATCTAGCCATATGTGATATATAGGATTTTAACCTATTACCTAATCCGGCAGAACGTAGCACAACAAAAGTGCCTTTATTTTTTTCTATCATAATTTTTTATTTTTTAAGTTAATGAAATCTTGTGTGTCTCTCCCGTCTGCGCACCCTATTTCTAAGATTGTCGGGTTTTCTTTTCCGATTAGTTCCTTGATTCTTGTTTTATCCATTTTTTATCCATTTTGAATTTTTACCGTGAAACCCGAATGGGATAATCCCATATATCTCGGGTATTGTATTTTCGTGTGAGAAATATTTAGCAACTTCTAATGGAGCGAATTTACACCCATTTTCTTCATATATGTTCCTGTACATAGCACATATAAATCCATCTTCATTATAGAACCCATGAAAAGATTTCCATTCTAAATTTAGATTGTTTGGAAGATCTATTAATTTTTTACTTCTTAATGAAAATCCACCGTTACCGACTCTGAAGATATTACCAAAAATATCCCGATACGAAAAGCTATCTTCAGGTAAAGTAAACGGTGCTCCTATATAGTCATATTCTAAAAAACTATCACTCCACGATTCTGAATTAACAACATATCCATCCGCTTGAACTATTAAAGCAAATTCCGTTTCTATGTATTTCCCTAGATTGTATATCATATTATAGCTATACTCATCTATGCTGTTTATTCTTTCTATATAGCAAAATTCTATAAAATCCGGAAGATTGGTTGGTTTTTCGTGTGAGATTAGCTTTACTGCCCCGTATTTTATATTAGAACATGACTTTTCGATAGCTTTGATTGTAAGATCTAAACTAACAGATGACATAGAAACTAAAGTTACATTTTTTAATTCGAGCATATTTAGATCTTTTTTAATATGGTCAAACCATTATTGTTAGTTAATCTTTCATTTATTACCCATTCTTTATTATCTATGAATTCTTCTACTGCCCTCCATATTCCTTCTTTACCTTTAGTTTCTCCCTTATCCGCGAAATGTGTAGTGTCATGAAGGATAATATACTTTTTACACAAGGAAGAATGTATATTGAGTTCTTTCTTAAGCTGATCGTAATCGTGGAGGGTATCAATAAATAAAAGATCACATTCTATAGGATTTGTTTTTAAGCTATCACCTAATATAAATTTAAAATCTATCCCATTCTCTTCTGAAAGTTTCTCAACTAGGTTAAGATTGCAACCTCCAGGATCGTGATTTATATAATCCTTCGGGTGTATGATATCTAATGATATCAATTTCTTAGGCTTAGCAGAAAGAAATGCCCAGGTAGAAACTATACTTCTCACACCCATTTCTAATACTATCTCACATTCCTCAGCATATTTTTTTAATACTGGTAAATGCTCATGTATATCTGATGGTGTGTTGCATTTTTTCTCGTAAATCTGATTAATTAAATCCATAATTGTGTTTTTTTAATATATATTGATGTTCAAATTCCGCTGTTATATTATCGACCGTTTTAGTCAGTTGACCCCCCCAGTGACGATTCGCAACATTAGTTTCCTTTAGATAAAAGGGTTCTCCGTATTTTTGATATAATCTATAGTAATAATCACAGTCCATTAGCCAAATAAAATTTGGGTCAAATAGCTCCTTATCCTCCGAATTAATAAAAGAGAGAACACTAGGAGAGCTTATCCTATTATTACCCTCGAGAATATTTTTAGTGTACATTGGATCCATATATTCATAATAATCTGATCCATTTTTGGTATGACAACACGAGGTAACTAACCATTTAATTTTTGCATTCTCTTTATAAACTTTAACTATATCCTCTATACTTCTTTCGTGGTATAAAAAATCATCCTGAAATATAATTTTAATAATATCACCCTTAGCTAATTTTATTGCTTCATTTAAATTAGCAGAGGAATTACCCCTCATATTTTTATTTTTTATATAGGATATCTCCAAACCTTTTTTTGAAAATTCATCGCAAATTTTTAATATAGAATCATCATTGCTGTGATCAGAAATTACAACTTCTATATCTTTATAAGTCTGATATAAAATTTTAGACAAATTTACGTATAAAAATGTTGCTCCTATATTATGCATTTCGTAACAAGGTATGCAAATTGAAACTTTCATAATTACCAAATTAATCCTTTATTTTTAATATCGATATTTTCTGGATAAATTCCGGCCCTATTTAAGATTACCCCAGTTAAAACATCTTCGAAAATAGATGTTTCGTAAATTCCAAATTCATTCTCCATAAGGATTACATTTTCTTTTCCTATATAGTATCCACCGCCAGCACAATATTTAGATTGCGGTACTGTAGCACTGTTATGATTCCAATATTCAGATTCGCATTTTCCCCAATGATACGTTGATTCGTATCCATTAACTATATTAACTTCCAGACCATAATAATTTTTATCCAAGTTTTCCAGCAGCATCTTATGTATGAGAAGCGGATTTACCTCAATATCATCATCTGTCTTTAAAATACCCCTTGTTGAATCTGAAAAATTCTCAAGATAAAATTTCAAAATGCCTCTTGTTTTTAGAGGGAGGGATTCATAATTATCGGGAACCTTAAGGTAAACTATTCTTTCTTTTTCGTCTACCTTATATTCATCCTCTATCCTTGGATCCCCTATAAAATAATAATACTCTATGTCTTGTATATTTGTCTCTTTCCAGACCTTTGCCTGCTGATCTCTTTTAACGCTACCCTTATGGGAGATGATCCCGATAAAAAACTTATTCTCCATATTATATAGAATCTATTTTTTGATATTTTTCTTTGCTTCTTATGTAATTAGCTACCTCAACCTGACGATTGACCTTTGTTGCTCCATCACGTGTTGGATTTGCCACATTATAAACAAGTAAAACCTTATCTATAAATCTGCTTCTATGCCCAGACATCTCCAGCATAGGAAACATGAAAGCTTGATCTCCGGTAACGTCTAACCATTCTCCATTGGGAAATTTAAAATCATCCTCCTTTATTTTTAGAAAAAGTTCTCTTCTATACGTTCTTAAGTGTGAAGCAAGCCAATTATAATTTCTGAAATAATTTCCCTCTATTATTTCTTGTGGATATGAACGATAATCCCCTGGGATATTACCTGTTGGATATTCCTCATATCTTCCGTATGTCATCCATATATCTTCTTTTTCATACACAGAAGCTACTGTTTTTAATACGCTGTTATCTTTTAACCAATCATCTCCATCTATTGAAACCACAATAGAATTAGGTTTACACTCTTTGGTCAATAGAAAAATATTTCTGACCTGCGAGTACATCTTTTCATTGTTTTGAATTGCTCTTACTCTATCAGGAAACTCTGATTCTATTTTTTTACAGATATCAAAAGTTCCATCTGTTGAAATGTCATCAAGTACGATAACCTCAAAGTTTGGGTAGTCTTGTTCTGCGCAACTTCTGAGGCATCTCTCTATCCATTGAACATGGTTAAAAGTGTTTATTGTTATACTAAAAAAATTATTCATTTTTTAAATTTTTATCCAATTTTGACAATATAGATCGGATGTATCATGATCAATTGCTGGGCCAAACCATTTAGAGGGAGCAATTACTTTTTTATCTGAATTCTTATTTAGCCATGCGCCCCACCAGCTAAATGAGCTATTTGCTATAATGTGATGATCGCATAGACTCATTGCACAAAGTTCTAGATACTGATCAGCAAGATCTGATATTATATAATCTTCTCCAAAAAACTCAGTTTTACACCATTCAGGATCATCAGAAAATATCAAAAATTTTACATCTGGTATCTCTGATTTAATCAGATCTATCGCTGTTCTATAATAAAGTTTAGAACAAACTGGGTGATGGTTTGGATACATCACATAATCACCTCTTCTTATGTGAATAGAAACTATTCTTTTATCGATATTGTTTCTTCTTATTGATTGCACATAATCTGAAGCAGACTTGAAATACTGCGGTTTAAATGTGAATTGAGAAAGTATAAGATCTCTGTGTTCTAAGAAGTATTTTTCGGTTTGAAAATAACCTATCAAAGTCATACTGTCTCGGATATTTAAAATTCCAGGATCGTATTTAAAAGAAGCCTCCTGATAATATGATGATATTCCCATCCCATCTAGTTCTGTAAAATAAGATGGATCTATATCAAAGCATTCTAATAGATCACACTTAACCTCCATGTTTTCATTTTTCTCTGGTATAAAGGGACCAGCTTTTTCCAGTTTTGTGCAGTTCTCTATTGGAAATTTAACACCAATCCCCAATTTACCTCCAATTCCTATCGTGGAAGCAAACTGAAACATTTGGTTGCCAAGTCTTCCCAAATACCCAATTTGATGAAATGTGATCATAAAGATAATCTTAAAAATTTTTAGTTGTTTATGGTATTTTAGTTTCGTATATTGGAACTAAAAATGATAATTGTTGTAGAAAAATAAAAGTGTTTAAATGAAAAAGCTCTCTATAGTTGTTCCGTACAGGGATAGGAAATCACATCTAGAAGAATTCGTTCCGTTTATGGAAAAATTTCTATCCGAAGAAGGAATAGATTATGAAATATTTATCATAGAGCAATCTGATGATAAGCCTTTTAATAGAGCCAAGCTTTTGAATGTAGGGTTTAAAGAATCCGAAGGATTTGATTACTTTGCCTTCCATGACGTTGACATGCTTCCGCTTGACTCTGATTATAGCTATCCAGATGGACCGACCCACTTGGCCTCAGAGGTTGAACAGTTTGGATGGGGTTTACCCTATGATGGATACTTCGGAGGGGTTACTCTTTTTGACAAAGAGAGCTTCTTAAAAATAAATGGATATGCTAATGAGTATTGGGGATGGGGAGCAGAGGATGATGACGTTCTAATGAGATGTGCTATTAACGAGATTAGCACATACAGAAAGCAATGTCGTTACAGATCATTAGATCACAATAGAGATATAGATCGATCTCTATACACTAGAAATCTAGGTAAGCTTGGAGTTTTTACCAACGCAAAGGATTCGATAGATATCTCAAAGAAAGAGGGCCTAAGTAACTTAGAATACGAAAAAATAGAAGAGGTGAAAATAACAGAAAGATCTAAGATTGTCAAGGTTAAGATATAGATATGACAAATAAGCTGAAAGATATTAAAAAAAATAAGCTGGTCATTTTTGACTTGGATGATACTCTAGTTAAGACAGATGCGAAGACTAAGATAGTTGATTCTAAAACCGGGAAGGTTATCAGGGAATTAACACCGGAGGAGTTTAACAAATTCAAAAAAACAAGAAAGCATATTATAAATTACGATGACTTTGAATCTCCTGAAATTCTAAGACAGGGGAAAATCATAAAAAGTGTTTTCTCAAAACTTGTTAGATATTACAAAAATTCAGTCCCTGTCGCTATATTAACAGCTAGAAGTTCTAAAGATCTAGTTAGGAATTTTTTTCTAGAGAATGGAATAGATATACATCCATCTTTAGTTGTTGCAGTACATGATCCATCTTGTCCTTACGAGGGAAGTATACCAGAAAGAAAGCAGCAGGCAATCAAAGATTTTATTGAGGATGGGTACACAGATTTGATATTTTTCGACGATGACGAGGATAACCTAAGGTTAGCTAAAGAGGTAGAAAACCATATTGATTGTAAAATCAAGATAATAAAGGTTTAAATATCCTTTCTAAGATCATCCAATACCCGATTCACAGTATTCCTTAAATGCTCTAAATTCTTATGAAGCATAATCGGATCGTCATTTTTTAGCAAATAATTTATAGTTTCAAGTGATCCTAGAGAGTAAGCTATTTTACTCTTTAGCATAATATTTTCTTTAATTAAGGTTGCCTCTGGGTTATCTTTCTTAGTTTTAGATTCCATAAAGATTATTTTTGTGATATATAATCAAAACGACAAAAAACCATAAATTATCATATGAAAAGGACTTTAACCTTTTCCCAGTTCATCAACGAAAATGTCAAAATGGGAGACCAAGGAAATGAGGTTTCTGCTATTCAACAGAAGCTAATAGATTTAGGTCTACTTGATATACCATCGCCAACAGGATATTTCGGGGCTCAGACTAATCTAGCAGTTCAGACATTTCAACGTAAAAATGGATTAGATCCGGATGGCGTCGTAGGCGTGAACACTAGTCCTAAGTTATTGGGCGGTGTTCAACCAAGGGTAACTAAAGACACACCGATTGTGAATAACAATAAATATAATCAGGTTCAAATATCTGATACTCTTAAAAGTAATAAGATAAATCTTGATCCAAGTAAAGAAAATATTCTTTTCACTGTTAAAGAGGAAGGATGCGCTGAATGGGTTTCAAATAAACTTGGTACATTAGGTGTTAATAGACAGGGAAATGCCTGGCATGCTAGAGCTATCGATGAGTCACTTATAGAATTTAACGCTTTTCAAAATCTCTCTTCTCCTATATTATCTGAGATGGCTAGCATATTCACCTTTATAAACGCCAACCCGAAAGAGAAGGTAGCAGAAAGCAGAATTAAATCTCTTGTACAAAAAATAATTCCACAGCAAGCTCAGATTAAACAAATGCTAAATGTTAATGATATAGTTGGTATGTATTACGGTAGTTCTGAGAATTTCACAAAAGCTTTCTTTGAAGGTGCAACTGGAAGAATAGACATGGGAACTGGCGGTAAAGTAACGCCTACATATTTTAGAAGGAAGGATACAGGATCACCTTGGACCCCAGAAGATCTTGGGCAGAGAATTGAATTTGTTCCAGGGAACACTTTAAAAAGCGGAGGTGGATTTACATTCAACACCCACTTAGGATATGTTGGAGCTATAGTTGATGGTGAGCCTATTATATTCCATAGTATACACCAAAAAATTCATTCCACTCCATTCAGCAAAATGAATAATGTTAAAATACTTTGGGTTAAATCAGGAGAGAAGAGAGGTATATTTGCTACCACGATGGATAAATTAAAAAGATTTATTAGTTAGTACTGGCTAATTACGAAATAAAAAGCATAAGAATGTTATGAATAAAAGAATTAAATTATTTGAGGATTTTAATAGACAAATTAATACCCCGATTAGAATAGGTGATAAGGGAATAAGGGTTACTGAAATTCAGAGATATCTTAAATCTTTAGGTTATAACTTAGGTATGACTGGTTTAAATAGAGATGGTGTTGATGATGATTTTGGAAATGTCACAAAAAAAGCAATAAGTGAATACCAGATAAAAAAATCAATGACAGTAACAGGTGAAGTTGATCAATTTTTACTGAAGATGCTTAAAAGTGATTCTGAGAATATTTCAAACGGTGTTAAGCCAAATAAGAGTGAACAACCAAGAACAGCTGCCGTTGTAACATCTGCAGAAGACATAGAAAAAAAAGGAGGTGGATTTTTCTCTCGTGTTTCGGGAAGGATAAAAAAATCCATCGATTCAACTGTTGACTTCTTCACAGCCCCAATCCATATTAGATTCTTTTCATATTTTCTTGGTTTAAGAAAACCTCCAGTAACTGAAAATGATCTAACTGATAAGGAAATTAATGCGATCAAGGAAATGATAACATATGCAAAAAATAAAAAAATCCTGGTATTGAGTAGAACTAAAACCACCAATTTTTATGACATTGCAAATAGAATGAATAAGGATAAGGAGATAATAGACTTTAGGAATAAAAAAAATTTAGGGCTTAACCAGTTTCATCTTAAGAGTGATTATACAAAAATCTCTTTAGCTATAGGAAATGCATACGTCACTAAAAAATCAGAGGGAACTTATATAGTCTGGGATTTGTACGATTTCAATAACTACTACGATCATCCGGAGGAATACACATTAGCGAGCATTCCCAAAACTGTTGGTGATTCTTTGAAAAAAGTATTGTCTGGAAATTTAGTTCAGGGAATCGAGAAGCTAGCATCATATTTAGAAAAAATGGGATATAAGGGATTTGCTGTTATGGTAGAAATTAAAATGTAGAGCCTGTATAATAATATCTAACCATGTATGGTTTACACTTTTTAATGTGTACTATATTATCATTAACTTTTATTTTTCCGAAAGGTGTTTTTATATAGGTGAAAACATTACCAGTGTTATCAAATTTAATATATTGATATATTTCAAACCCATTCTTTGTTTTCTTTAAATTAAAAGGGTTTAAAGCATAAGACAATCTCCAGTCTTCCTTTTGGTTAAAAACTATTCTTTTCGTTTGCCCAACTTTCATTGTTTTTAAATTCCTCTTTATAACGGGAGAATTTGGTAAATAATCAGATTTTAAAATTAGATCTTCTCCATTACCAAACATATAGTGATTGACAACCTGTATCCCTTCTAATGGTATACCTGTGTTCTTTGTGATTAATGCAAAAGATGAACAGATTAATAAAATAAAAATTAGAGGGATGTAAATTAATTTCTTCATTTTGATAATTTTTAGAATCTAAATGTACAAAAAAATCTCGGATGATTCCCGAGATTTTTTTATTTTAAATTTGATTCGATTCTACTGATCTGTGTTCCTTAGGGTTTCTCTATATTTAGCCTTTTTAATTTCGGCTCTTTTCCTATCGCTTTTCTTTGTGAAAGTTTTTCTCTCATTAAGATCCTTAACTGTCTTGGATTTAATAAATTTGTTTTTAAGAGTCTTAAGAGCAGAGTCTAAACTTGTCTTTCCTTTAATTTCTACGATAATCATTTTTTTCCTCTTTTCTTTGTTATTTTACATTTGACTGGTGTTTGCATGCTCTCGTCTTTATCTTTATCATAGGAGAGTAATATTGTACTACCCTCTTCGATTTTACCAATGATCATCAAATCAGTCAGTGTGTCCTCTATATATTTCTGAATAATTCTTTTCAGAGGTCTAGCACCATACTTAGGATCAAACCCAGTTTCTGCTATTTTCTCTTTAAGATCATCAGCAACTTTTACTTTATATCCTAGAGTTTCTATTCTTGGGATAACCTTAGTTAGCTCAACATCTAAGATGCTCATTATTTCTGGCTTTCCTAGATTTTTAAAATAGATGATATCATCCACCCGATTAATGAACTCAGGGGAGAACATTTTCTGAAGCTCCTTCTTAAGCATTATTTCATTCTCGGTTTCAAGTCTATCTGAACTTGCTTTTGTTGCAAATCCAACACCGCCACCAAACTCCTGAAGTTTTCTTTGACCCACATTTGATGTTAAAATAATCAGTGTATTTTTAAAATTGATCTTTCTGCCTAAGCCATCAGTAATATGTCCTTCATCTAATATCTGTAGAAGACTATTAAAGATCTCGGGATGAGCTTTTTCAACTTCATCAAATAGAACTATCGAGTAGGGCTTTCTTCTAACCTTCTCAGTTAGCTGTCCTCCTTCTTCATGTCCCACGTATCCCGGAGGTGCACCTGTAAGTTTAGTTACATCGAACTTCTCGCTAAACTCGCTCATATCAACTCTAATGATAGCATCTTTATCGCCAAACATAAGCTTGGCTAGCTCTTTAGCTAATTGGGTTTTACCAACGCCAGTAGGTCCAAGAAACATAAAAGATCCTATTGGTTTATTCGGGTCTTTTAATCCCATTCGGTTTCTTCTAATAGCTCTTGAGATCTTTTCAATAGCGTGAGACTGACCGATAACTTTAGAATTTAGATCTGCCTCAATATTAACCAGTTTCTCATTTTCTGTTTGTGTTACTTTTTTAAGAGGAACACCGGACATCATTGAAATGACCTCTGCAACTCTTTCGCCGTCAACAACTTTTTTCTTCTCCTTCATTTTTCTCTCCCACTCAAGAGTTTCCACCTCTAATGAGATTTTAATTTTTCTCTCACTGTCTCTGTGTTTTGCTGCAGCTTCGTAGTCTTGCTTGTTAACAGCTTCTTTCTTATCATCCTGAACCTTCTCCAGGTTCTTCTCTAGTGTTTGAATTGTTTCTGGAACTTTAACATCGGTTAGCTGTGTTCTACTTCCTGCCTCGTCAAGGGCATCTAAAGCTTTATCTGGAAAATTTCGATCTGTAATATACCTTTCAGTAAGCTTCACACAGTTCTCAATAGCTTCATCGGTGTACTTCACATTATGGTGATCCTCATATTTAGACTTAACGTTATTGAGAATCCTAAGGGTTGTTGCAGAATCAGGTGGATCTACAGTAACCTTTTGAAATCTTCTTTCCAAGGCTCCGTCCTTCTCTATGTTCTCCCTGTATTCATTTAGTGTGGTAGCTCCTATGCATTGAATCTCTCCTCTGGCTAATGCTGGCTTAAACATGTTAGCAGCATCAAGTGATCCTGATGCTCCTCCCGCTCCCACGATCGTGTGAAGCTCGTCTATAAAGATAATAATATTTTTATTGGATCTAAGTTCCTCAAGAATAGCTTTGACCCTCTCCTCGAATTGACCTCTATATTTTGTTCCTGCTACCATAGAACCGATATCTAAACTTAGCAGCTTTTTATTTAGAAGACTTCTAGAAACTTTCCTTTGAATTATCTTTAAAGCCAGGCCTTCCGCAATGGCAGATTTACCGACACCTGGTTCTCCGATTAGGACTGGATTGTTTTTCTTTCTCCTTGAGAGAATCTGCGAAACCCTTTCTATCTCGGCATCTCTGCCTATGATAGGATCAAGTTCCCCTCTAGCCGCCATATCGGTAAGATCCCTAGAAAAAGTATCAAGAACCGGGGTTTTTGCTCCTGGCTTAGCTGAGTAGCTAGGCATATCGTCATCTTTATCGTCTTCGAATGCTGCCATAAGTTAAAATTTGTGTTTATGATTTTACGCAATTATATGGTAAAATTTCGGATTAAAAAATAATGGCTTTGTATTTAATTGAATTTTTAAATTAATTATAAACTCTGATTTCTAAAGGTGTATGATTAATAACACTATTAGAAAGTGCATTTGAATATGTCGATCTTAACCAAATTCTATAATCTGAATTTTCTCCATAAAAACTATTTAATACTATAGTAGCGTCATAATCAACATTATAAAAAGTACTTCCTATTATCATAGTTTTACCAACAGTAAAAAGATTATTTGAAACAAATCTATAGGTTCCTTCACCATAATATTCAAACCATACATTACCTAATGTATTTTCAAGGACTGTTACCACTGGAGCACCATTTTCAAAACTTAATTCTCCATCAGTTCCCCATATAGGATTTGTACCTGTAGCTATAAAAAATGTACCTAAATTATTATTAGGTGCTCCTACAACAGTCCAATCATTCCCATCTCCAACTTGTGTTATTTCGTAAGTTACTCCTATTTCTATTGGAGCATTAGATAGAGAATCAGGTTGAGCACCATCACCATTTTGTGTAACTAAAGCTGTAAACACTTTATAACTGGGAACAAAAGTACCAGTAGGTCCCGTGACTCCTGTTGGTCCGATAGCACCAGTTGAGCCAGTAGCACCAGTCCTTCCTGTAGCTCCTGTAGATCCTGTAGCTCCTGTTGAGCCTGTAGAACCTGTAGCCCCAGTTGGACCTGTTACTCCTGTAGGACCTACAGGACCTACAGAATCAAGTGACCCATCCCCTTTAACAAATTGGCCAGCAGTTCCTCCTTGTGTAATAAACTTATCTGCATTAATATATTGAAAATAATCTATTGAATTAGTAGAACCTCCTGTTGCAGACAAAGCAACTAATGTTGAAGTAGGCTTATTAAAAACACAATTTAGTATTGAGTAAAAACCATTTAACACAACTGGAGCAACATTATTTAAAGCAGAAGTTAAGAACTGACTATTTGCTAATGTAGTAAAAGTTCCAGCGGCAGAAGTGAATGCATTAGTTACAGCAGCTACTACTATTGAATCTACAATACTTAAGGTTCCAGCAGTTAATACTGGGGCAACGGTTACAGCACTTTTAATAATTACATTTGCACTAGCATTGTTAACCGTTGTAAAATTTGGATTACCACCAAAGATTGCAATCAAACCTGCGCCAGTAATACTTGCTGCATTATAGTCACATAAACGAAGAACAGTATAATCTGCATTACCGCTCTTTGTAAGTGTTCCAGAAATCTCACAATTTAATATATTTACATTTCCTGTTGCTGTTGGTGTAGTAATTGTCAGGTTTGTCATTTTTATTCCTGAAATAGTACAACCAGTGTTTGTACTAAGTGTTCCTGAAATTACTATGTTTCCGCCAATAAGTCCAGGGCCAGTTATGGTTGTGTATTGAACTGTTATTGATGGGTTTTCTGTATACCCACCTGGATGAACAATAATTGTTCTTCTTACACCTGTTACTAACGTCAATGCATGAGTAATGGTTTTAACGGGATTAAGTAAATCGCCATTACCAGTAGTATCATCACCGTCTTCTGTACTAACATGGATCTCAAAGTCATACCCAGTAAATGTAGGTCCAGTAGCTCCAGTAGCTCCCGTTTCTCCAGTAGGCCCAGTATTTCCTGTTGATCCGGTAGGTCCTGTATTTCCTGTCGGTCCGGTTGGTCCAATAGGACCTCCAGCAGGACCGGTTGGTCCAACAGGGCCTATATGTCCGGTAGGTCCAATAGGACCTCTTGTATACGGAAGATCACTCCATGGAGATTGTCCATCTCCTATTTTTATTAAACCAGTATCGGTTTCAACCCCAGGTTCACCGGTCATTAAAACCGGATTATTATCCAGCCATTTTATTGCACTATCCCTTCTAAGAAGTATTCTATATGGCATTTTTACTTTTTTATTTTTTAATTATTCCATTGGCCATTATCGATAGTCCAATATCCATCTATCCAAATCCCGCTAGGATTGTCTGGCCTCCAACTAGTTGTACTATCATACCTAGAAAAAGCGTTCCAGAAAGAGCTAGATCCAGTTGAACCTGTAGCCCCCGTTGAGCCGTACCTAGAAGGATCTCTAAGTGTGTCCATCCAAATATTTATTTTATTCGGATTTCTAGAGAGATTAGATCCGCTAGGATTTAGTACAAATTCAACTTTATGTCCATCAACATCAGAAGCTGGCAGATAATAATTCAGATAACTTGTATTAGCATTCCATCCTGTTGTATCTATATAAATAACATTTTTGGTTGGATCCAGCTTAGTTGCAACTGTTTTATAATTACTACTATTAGTGCTACCTGTATATCCTACGACAGGATTACCAACCTGAGGTGTTGTGAATTGGACGCCATAATAATCGAGAGAGCTCCAAGCTGTTGTGCCATCGCCAACTTTCATTTTACCTGAATCTGTTTCGTATCCAGGTTCACCTGATGCTAGAACAGGATTGTTTGTAGACCAGTTAGCTGCGGTGTCTCTCCTAAAAAGTATTCTATATGCCATTTTTACAATTTATTTTCCTAGTATATATCAATAGGAGCAAGAGCTACAACCACAAAAAAAGGCGAAATTTGATTTCGCCTGGTTTAAATCGTTTATTATTGAATTACTCTGTATTTGAAGTGGCTTCATCAACAAGAGCTGAGTCTTTCCCCCTTATTCTGTCTAGAATTATTTCATATCTACCAACCTCTATTTCTTTCATGGATAGCTCTGCATTTAAGCTGTCTATGACTCTTGATTGATCTTCGCATTTTAGTTTGATTGCATCATTGCACTTAGAGGTAACTGTGCATCTAATAGAGTATAGAATAATAACAAAAAGAAGAATGGATATTATGATAAGTCTTTTCATAAAAATCTATTTTGTGCTTTTGTAAAGTGCATAAACTGCTAGGACTGCTCCAAGAATTCCAGTTCCAGTAAAGCCTATAAGTCCATTGAAATTGTGATCATCAGCCCAAGAGCTTCCGATATTGAAGAAAGAAATTGCAGAAGCAAAAGCTAAAACTGCAGTAACACCAAACCATTGTTTTTGAGTTAATTTTTTCATGTTGAGTTTTTTTATTTTTATAAATGTGAAATCCCGTTTATTTGCTGAAGGAGAAGGAGTCGAACCTTCAAGAGGAGATTCAATAAAATGCATTAGTGCTTGCAAGCAGGTGGTCAACCCCATACATTCTATCTATTTCTTTATCCCCACCCCCGAGACGAGAGGGTGTGTTTGCCATGCGTACGCTTTCACCATCCTTCAGTTTACTTCTTATATATCCTTTTTATTTAACCAGATGATCTGCTGCATAGGTCATAACAGGTGAGTTACCCTTATGTCTCACTTGATATCCCATGCCAGTAACAATTCCAACCGCACTTGTAAGAGCTTGATTTGATCGATACTTAGGATCTGGATTAAGATCAATATCTATCCACTTAGCAACAACCCCAACATCTTTTCTAATAGTTTCTGCAGTTTCAACCGAGAACCAAACCTCATTAAGAAGTCTATTAACGTAATCTCTTTCCCTTACTGTATTAAATTTACTATAAAGAACATGAGCACCTTTACCTGGCGTGTATAGACCGATTACAACTGCATAAATCGTGTCATTCTTTCTGTTCTGTGAATCACATCCAATCAGGATCTGAACTCCACTATGAAGCTCTAAATACTCCTTAATGTAGGGAAAAAGATCTATCTTTTTATTATTGCCCAGCGTTCTGAATGATCTTTCCATTTGGGTTATGTTGTTTTTTGATCCTCCTTAAACTCAAACAATTCGCACGTGTGCTCGCTATGAGGTATTGCCTCGTATCTATTCTCTTTTCTTACTCTTGAACATTTTAAACCCTGTCCTACTCCTACCGCCCAGATAAGGTATTTGCAATTCATGCAAATCTTTCTTTTTGGATCTGTCTTTTCCATATTGGTTATTCAGGGTCTTCTGAGCTATCTGTTTTTAATTGAAACTCTGAGTTGATGTGTTTACATTTTGAGCAAGCAAAAGTTGGAATCGGAGTAACTGTGTCCTGTGGAGCACCTGTTAAAAATTTACTAGCTCTTCTGAGAAACATAACTCGAGTGAATGAGTCGTTTCCACATTCTTCACAAACTACCGGTGTTGTTTGCTCCAACTGGAGATTCATTTGCATTGGTTCGTTCTGGTTCATATTGTTTGTTTTTTTAATTGTACTCTCGGTCGGATTCGAACCGACACTGGATAGATCCTAAGTCTATTGCCTCCTGCCAATTGGGCTACGAGAGCTATTTATTTTTAGTAATTGTTATCTATGTACTCTTGAAAATTTATTGCCGCATCTACTTCTTTGAGCATCTCTTCCACTGTAGTTTTAAGTTGATGATCTTTAGATTCTACAACCCATCCTTGTCCGATAACCCATTCGTAATTTACTTCTTCCATAACTTTTATTTTTTTTGTAGTCAGGACAGGAATCGAACCTGTAAAATTAAGCATACCCTCGTCACTTGGTTAATCTGAGTAACACAGCTTGACTTTGTATATCCACTCCAAGACAGACATACAGTCCTGTTATCTTAATGCGTTTACCATTCCACCACCTGACTATGGTCGGGACTTTCCCCGCGTCAACCTTAGCAATCTTTACCGGCGGTAGCACATTCTTATATCTGGACAGATTTGAACGATTCTCCATTTAGGGCTGCTTGAGATTATTTCCCTACAATGTAGTCTCACCAAGAATCGAACTTGGATATCAGGTTTAGAAAACCTGCGTTCTATCCGTTGAACTATGAGACCAAGTGTTGCGGCGGGTAGATTCGAACTACCGACCCCTAGGTTATGAGCCTAGTGAGCTACCACTGCTCTACGCCACTATTTAATAAGTTACCAAAGAACTTTGTGTGGACCCTGCTGGGCTCGAACCAGCGACCCTCTGATTATGAGTCAGATGCTCTAACCAACTGAGCTAAGAGTCCATTTTATTTTTGTAGTAAGGACAGGATTCGAACCTGTATGAACTTTCATTCTCGGGAAGGTTTCCCTAGTGTCTTTCCAATTCCACCACCTGACTATGTTCCCATTTTTAAGGACACCAACGATAAAAAGATATTCCTATTTAGTTTAAGTTAGTCAGTAAACTACTAACATACACTTGTTGGGTTTACATTCTATTTCACCTTATTTGGTTTTAAACGGGCAAACCTACAACATTTACAAAAAAACCTCCAGTGTTGCCTCTGTGCCTACTAACGATTAGGAGGATATATGCGGACAGTTCTTATGGGATGTCTATCCTGTATTTCGATCCCCTGGCCAACGGGGCTGATTGCGGAACGGACGGGACTCGAACCCGCGACCTCTGCCGTGACAGGGCAGCATTCTAACCAACTGAACTACCGATCCTTAAACCGGATGATAAAATTTATCAGGAATCCCGAGGTTGTTAAACCGCTTCACACACCATAAGAGAGATGGGCATTTCTACCTGTCCTAAGTGTGTACCCTTGCGTCACTGCTCTCACAGCTATTTTATCTACGCATTTTATCCGGGCTGTACCACGTACGGGACTCGAACCCGTGATTCCTCCGTGAAAGGGAGGCGTCTTAACCTCTTGACCAACGCGGCATTTTTTAACCAATATGTCAAAGACCTTAATTTTTGTACTAACAGATCAAAGATAATGTTTCTGTTCAGTCAAAAAATATTTTAGATTTCTATGTTACCGCAACTGGACTCGAACCAATACGAACAGAATCAAAATCTGTGATGCTAACCATTACATCATGCGGCAATAAATGTGGTAACTACTGGTTTTAACCAGATCTGGAGCTGTGCTCTCGAAAGGATTCGAACCCTTATCTCCTGATCCGTAGTCAAGTGTTCTAATCCATTGAACTACAAGAGCAATCTGGCACGGGCGGAGAGATTCGAACTCCCATCAAAGGTTTTGGAGACCTGTATGCTACCATTGCACCACACCCGTGTATTGCTTTATTTATCTCATTTTAATTCTGACTATATTTTCAACTCTGTCATTAACTGGATGCTGGTTTAAGACATTCATCGTTGCTTGCTTTATAGATAATTGTGTGTGGATCTCTACGTTTGGATTTGTCGCAAATTGAGCTAGCACAGCTAATAAACCTGCTCTTTGGAATTCTTCATTCGTCGGTTTTAGTGGGTTGTCCATATTTTTATATTTTATGAACACAAAATTAAAGGGTAATCACGGAATAAAAAATATTAGTGCGAATTATTCGAAAACAAAAGGCTCGCTATCTGTTATATTTTTCTCTGAATTTAGAGTATCAAGCTCGTCTTTTGGTATATGTGTAGGCTTTCCGTCGCTAATCCAATTCTTCATAAATATACATCCATCCTCCTCTGGGCATTTACAAATAGGTAAATTTATTTCACCGTCAATGGGATCGACGTTGATATCATAAGCTGGGTAATAAAGTGTATATGGCATGTTCTAAAATTAAATCAATTATCTGACACATTTCCATTTGGCTCTAACACAGTTCTCTGGCATTCTGCATTTTTTCAAATAGAGATTTATGTGGCCCTCTATATTTGCTGCACCTATAGGATTTGCAGAGTGAACGTAACAGAGAGGTAATTTCTTTCCGGTCTCTATAGAATGCATTATTAACCATTTGGCAACATCCAATCCAGTTTTCTCTTCTATCTTAGAATAGTCAATTTGATAAGTTAGAAGAACCTCATCGAGAAAGTGCTTTGTCGCAGAAGGATCTAGATCGTGATCTAGTGAAATAATATCTATATTATCTAAACCAACTAACTCTACAACTTCCACAAAATCTTCATAGCTTCTAATTATCTCCCATATTTTGTTTTCTGGGTGTTCGATAGGTATTCTGATATCGTCGAGGTAAATTGAGATCTTTCTCATTCTGTAGAATTTTTTTAAAGTGACCCCCGAGAGATTCGAACTCTCACGCCTCTCGGCATAGGTTCCTAAGACCTAAGTGTCTACCGTTCCACCAGAGGGCCATTTGTACAGGAGGAAGGACTCGCACCTTCACAGTTCGATTACTCTGCAACTGACCTAATTAAATCCCGGAAATCTAAAAAGGCTACGTCTAACATTAGGGCTTAAGCCGGCTTAATCCCCTTCCGCCACTCCTGTGTGTGATACTATTATTGCTAATATGTATTAAAATTTCATTATCCCATAAAAAAAAGCTTAGAATTTATCTAAGCTTTTCTGATTTCCTAATTTTTTCCAAGATTACTTCTTAGTACTATCAACTGCTGTTGTGTCAACTGTAGCTTTAACAGTATCAACAGTAGCTTTAGTAGAATCTACGTGAGTGCTATCAGTAGTAGCAGGAGTTGATGTTGAAGCACCGCCACAAGAAGTCAATCCTAAAATAGCTGATAAGGCAATCAATGCAAATGTTTTTTTCATGTTTTTTTAATTTTTGTTTGATTTTATAGTTATATTTCAAATTTGGGTTTCGATCCCACTTTAAAAATATTTCTTAAATTTGTTTTAATTGATCTTTCCTATATATCAAAAGGACCATTTAAAATCTAAAATGTGCAGGGTTTGTTTAAACCCCTATAGATATATATAAAAAAGTTTTCACCCCATGGATAGAATATTAAGTCTTAGTGCTTTTGGAGATGTTATACCAAGATCCTCTGGATATGGTAAAATTAAGCAGAATTCGGATAAAGACAAATACGGTAGTATATTTAAGATGGTCCTTCAGAATTTGGCTCAGGCAAAACTTCTTCACTGGCAATGTGAATATAAGGGACAGCACGAAACGCTCGATCAATTCTTTGAAGAGTTTTTGGAGCTTGGTGACAAATTAGCAGAGGCTGTTATGGGTAAATACGGAAAGCCTGTTTTGGGCAAGGATAATAGAAGTTTAAATATCCTTAATTATGAGAATCCAAAAGAGGGGGATTTAAGTGAATTTATCGAGCACCTAACTAAATGCTATTCAGTAAACTGTAAATCTTTATTTAATAAAGATGATGATCCAGAGCTTATTAATATAATAGACGAGATATTAGGTCTGGTTGATCGGAACCAATATCTAGTCACTCTAAAGTAGTACAAAAGTTTAAAAAAAGATAAGCGAGGAAGATATATAAAAAATTAAAACAACTTCTAAAATATGGAAAAATTATTAAAATTCTCGGGGTTTGAGCAAATGTATGAAACCTACGGATTTGTGTTTGAAGCAAACTCAGTTATCCCAAAACCTTCTAAGCCTGAGGAATCTGTTATGGATCCTAAAACGGGTCTAGCTAAAGAAAAAATTACAGACATGCTTTCAGCTTTTGGTGGAAGTAAAAGGGGTAAGAAACCTTTAAAGCCTGGTGCAGTTCCAGCCCCAGCTAAGCCTAAAGTATTAGAAGACGAAGATGATGACATTTATGAGGACGAAGATGAATTGGATGAGGATTATGATACTTATGATGATCTGGACGAAGAAGATTTTAATTTTTCAATAGATTTAGATCATGACCTTATTGAAGAAGCTGACGAGCCTAAAAGCAAGCTATATTTAAAATTGGGTGATAAAGGACCTATTGTTAGCAAGGTAAAAGCTGCTTTAGATTTAGATTCAAAAACTGATGTTTTTGATAAAGAGCTAGAACAAGAGGTTATAGATTTTAAAAAGGATGAGAAGTTTAAAAAAGCTGATGGAGTTGTTGGAGCATTTGCATATCAAAAAATGCTTATGGCTAAGGGACTAAGAAGAAGAAAACTTAGAAAAGCAGTAGCAGAATTCGTTAAAGGTATTGCTGCTTTAAAGACTCCAAAAAAACAAGGAGCAGCCGGAGCAGGGAAAAAATTTGTAAAGCTTAATGATAAGGGTGAAGCAGTTAAAAAAGTACAATCTGCTCTAGATCTAAACCCTAGTGGAACTTTCGATAAAGAAATGGAACAAGAAGTAATGGACTTCAAGAAAGATATGAAGTTTAAAAAAGTTGATGGTTTAGTTGGACCTGTTACATATCAAAAAATGCTTATTGATAAAGGTGTGAAGAGAGGCAAGCTTAAAAAAGCAGTAGCAGAATTCGTAAAACTTTTAGGAAATCCTAAATCTGGAGCTAAAACAGCAGCTGTGGTAAAGCCGGGTTCAAAGGGTGAACCTGTAAAAATCCTTCAAAATTTGATTGGTGCAAAACCAACTGGTGTTTTTGATAAAGAATCGGAAGCCAAACTTAAAGCATTCCAAGCTAAATATGGTATAAAGCCAACGAACCAAATAGGACAGGAAGGCATTAAACAAATGCTAATAAAGAAGGGGATTAAAGGTGAATCTTTAAAGAAAGCTCAAGACATTTATGTAAAGAGCCCAGACGGCAAAAAGATTGCAGGGAAAACTCCGAACGAAGCTTTCTCTAAGTATTTAGCAATCAAGGGTGGTAAAAAAGCACAAGGTGGCATTCTAAAATCAGGAGCACTTTATGGAGTATTTGATACCATGACTATTATTAATGTAAATGGCGCTCAATACGTAGTTGCTCTTCCAAGAAAAGATGCAGCTGCAAAATTAACTATACTTAAAAAGCGTAAGAATTTCGCAAAGAGATATGGCTGGATAGCACTAGCTGAAAAAGCAGCAGGTAAAGCACTGATCTATACAACAGAGGGTGTAGCTTTAGCTACTGTTCCAACTGCAAACGCAATGAACAATATAGCTATATCTTCTTATAAATATGCAAAACCTGGAACAATGGCTTGCGTATCTAGCGTAGCCCACGGTCTTGCTCAAGTTCAAAAATGGAATGCCAAGGGTCTTTCTAAGAAATTATCAACTGCTAGTCTTAATGCAGGTGCACTTTGGACTGGCTATATTACTTCATGTTCTCAAGCATTAAAAGGATCAGCACAAGGAATGTATACACTTCTTTGCTCTATGAGAGCTTCTCTAGCCCCTGCAGGAAAGGCTGGTGAAGTAGCATCTAACTTAGCATTAAATATATTAAAGCCTTTAGGAAAAAGCTTAGGACTAAATTGGGAAAAGGCCAAAAATACTGCCGAAGCTAAAATTATAGCATCGAAGGCTCTTAATGCAAAAGACAAATCTGCATCTAAAAAGATTCTAAGTCAAATCATCACTAACCATAAAACAGTTAAAACTAATTCAATCAAAGGCGGACAAGCATCAGTAAATGTAATTTCTAAATTTAGCGGAAGTGCAAAAGCTGGTATCTCTTCAGCACTTAAATCAACAAACTTGTATCTTACAAATTTAGCTAAATGGACAACGATTAAAGGAACTAAAAAAGGAGTTAAACCAGTAGCTAAACCAGGAGCAGCACCAGCAGCTAAACCAGGAGCAGCACCAGTAGCTAAACCAGGAGCAGCACCAGCAGCTAAACCGGCAGCACCTTCAGCAGCAGCTAAACCGGCAGCACCAGCTTCTACTCCTACAACTAAGGGTAAAGCAGTTAATCCAAATCTTACAGCAAGAAGATAATATTAAATTAGATCTTATAAAAAAAGTCCAGTATTACTGGACTTTTTTTATTGGGCATTCTAAATGTTAAATGTATTTTATTCTTTCTAAAAAAGAATCAAAAGAGTCTATGTTTTTATATGATTCTGAAACTGATGTTTTTTCTGAACTAAGCTCTTCCCCCTCTTTTTTATCCCAATGATAAAGTGGAATATTAAAGGAGTTTTCAAACGTCTCCGTTGTATTTTTGTATGAGTTTTTAGATTCGTCAAGATTATCTCTCGTATATTGCCATCCTATAAAAAGACTATCGTTTATTTCAAACCCAAAAAAATCTAATACTTTTTTCTGTAGATCTATACTTTCTTTAACCCTCCAGTTTTGCCCAATTAAGACTAATCCTGCTTGTATTTTCTGTACCGAATTTTCCTCACCTAGAGTGGTGTGCATATTCTCGATCCAGTCCAGTCTTTCTATTATTTTCTGATACATTGCATTAACACTCCCCCATCTCTGTGATCCGAAGAATATAACTGCCTGACTTTCATAGATTGATTTCGAAATCTTCCATAGCTCATCTTCTTCATAGTCATGAGATGCCCAGCATCTTAAAAGTCCATTAGGATTCTTTTCGCTATCTTTAACGCTAGCTTCTTTTGCACCACAATGATTCCCGTGTTGTTCACTAACGCAACCTAAGCAATTGTGTATGTTTAATTTTGTTGCATCTATAACATTAACTTCAACACCTCTTCTTTCTAAAGCTTCTGCAACATTTCTAGCTAACTGTGAGGATTTAGGGGCTTCGCCTTTCTTCAAAATGTACTCACTTCTTGAAGAAGTTGTAACGAAGGTTACCTTCTCGTGATTAGATAGGGCATCTACGAACCTACTAATATCAGTTATTTCAGAACCATATTTTACCTCTACCATTAATAAATTTTAATTTATTTCTTATTTATATATCTAAAACAAAAAGAAATCACGGATCAAAAAATATATAGGTCTTGAAAATAGAACATTTACTAACATGAAAAGGATTTTAAAATGCAAAGATAGACCAAAATCTAAGGTAATAGATAAAATAAAAAAGTTAATTAGTAAGAAAAATAAAGCTGTAATTGGGATTAAAGAGGTAAGAGAAATTAAGGAATCTTTTGAAAATCGGGATGACGAATGGCATCCAAGTGAGACCCTTTAAAACTTAACAATAACAGAATCATCAGCTGACTCGTATATCGTTCTAATCCCCTGATTTTTTACATTTTTTTCCCATCTATTTTCAGATATTTCCTTTATTAAGCTAGGGGCTTCAGCTTCAGAGAGATTAGCTTCAATCTCATATGGGTTTTCTTTGTATGTGTAGATTTTTGCATACCTTTGATACCAAGGCCAAAATTGTAAATAGTGAGTATATTCGTGTAATATGGTTGACGTTAGTTCTTTAAAGTCATAATGGGATTTACACCAAACAAGAATGGAGTTTTCATATGGTAGGTATCTACCAATGATCTGGGTTTTATTGGAGCCTGTAATAAGAATAAGTTTGGGTATATCCTTTTTATACTTGGATTTACCCTTTCTAAAGACTATTAAACTCCAGACCCTTAATATCCTATCTTTATGAATTCTTTCCAAGAGGGCGGCATTTTATTACAATTACACCCTATATATTTAAACCGAGATCTCGTAGTATTTATCCTGCATAAATTCGATCCTGTCCCTTAATTTAGGATCTTCTATAGAATCGAGAATGCTATCGCATAGCATAGAAACTGTGGATATTATATCACCGTAATTGGTGTAATATGGAACATAGGGGTCTTTGTTTTTTAAATCTATAAGTTCTACTAATATATCCTCCATATATTCTGATGCTTTCTGAGGATCCCCTGAAAAAACAGGATCACCTGAATTATCGTCAGATATTGAAATTTCACTATATTCCCTCATTTGAGCTAAAATATCTTCCAACTCTTTTTTGGTATTTGGAAGCCTTTTATAGATCTCCATAGCTTGACTTTTTGATATCTTTGTCAATGATTCATATGGAACTGTAACTATTTGTTGGGATCCGCTAATAAGCTGAACCTTAGTCATGTCACCAGAGATGGAAACGACCTGGCCTGGTCCTCTATATGAGTTAATCCAATCGCCCTCCACGATTACTGGATCGGAATCATCATGGAACTGTGAATTTGGATCTGATAGAAATTTATCCAAGTCGAAGTCTTCAAATAGTCTAATGTGCTTCAATTACTTTTTAAATTTTTTCTTAGCTTCGTTGAAATCCTCTTTGCTAAGTTCCCAGCCGTCAACTTTACTAGCAACATACTTTTTAGCTATAAAAAAGTTAGGTGAATCTGTTTCTTCGAAGTAATCTTTTAATGGCTTGTATATTGCACTGCTTATACCTGCTCTTTCAAAAAGAAAATTGCTGTAGTTTTTTAAGTTTTCCATTTTTATTTTTTTATTTTTCTGACTTCTAAAGTTAAATCTCCATTTCCTTTTAAAAGACGGTGCCAAACTCCTTTTGGGATTTCGATGGGTCCCTCTATTTTTTGAGGAAGCTTGTTATCAAACTGAAACATCCAATTGGTTTCGTGCAATGGTGTTATTATTCGATCTTCTTCATCCCAATGCCATTTAAGATCCTCTCCTTCTAGATTCTCACTAAAAGATCTTTCATAGATCGATTTTTCTATATGCTTTTCTTTGAATGGAAATTTTACCATGGTCTACTAGATGAAAGTCCTAATAATTTAGCGTATCTACCAACATTGCAAGCCCAATACTTAGCCTTCCATTTAGGTCCAGGTTTTTCACAAACCATTCTTTTTCTGAAAGATCTTGCCTTTTCGGGATCTGCATTATTGACCCTCATTCCAGGCTGTCCGAAATTTACCTTAACCACTTTCCCCTTATCATCTTTAACATATACTGAGAATTTTCTAGGTCCACCTGGAGTTCTGAATGGCTTATTTAAGTCAACAGATTTACCCTTATATTCATCCTCGTCGACTTCCTCGTTTTCAAAAGGAATCTCCAGAAGAACGTCACTACCCTCATAAATCCCTCTTTCGCCTGCGTCTGTGCTAATAAGAAAAAGATCATCAGGGTCTAATTCAATTTCACCTGATTCCCAAAGCGATCTTGCCTCTTTTATAATAGATATCCAAGATTCTGATCCTATTCTGTACACGCTCTCTGATAGTGGGATTTCGCGATCTAAATGATATGATAGACCCTCACTTAAACCTTGATTCCTACTACTCATTATTTGTTTAAACCCTAAATCAACCTCTGATTCTGGCTCTAAGTAGTTTTTAGCGTATTCGTAAATGTATTTAAGATACCTGTTTTGTACCTCTGGATCAACATGTTTTTTTATATCGCTCCAAAGTCTATTGGTATTCAAAGCAGATTGAACGTCATTAAGACTCCTAATGTTCTGAGTTGTAATCATCATTTCAACTACAGATTGTGAAAAAGCCATTATCTCATCCTTGTTTGAAAAGTAGCTTTTTCTATCTTTTGCATCTGGGAGTGTCCATTCAACATTTCCAGCTCTTCTTCCCCATTGTCCAACGTGAACACTTTCGTGCTGTATCATATGATTTAAGAAAGGCAATTCTCTAATACCAATAAAAGGTATAGATACTACTATCTTTATTCTATTGTTAGCATCAATATGACCGAAAATAGGTGTTCCCCTTGGAGGTGCTGTAGATTTTAAATGCTCAGGTAAATCATTATAGAAAGTATCATAGGAAACAAAATGAACCCCATATGGAACTGTTATAGGATTAACCTGTTCTATTGTAAGGGGTCTAAAAGTAACCAAATCCCTCATTTCGTCGAGCATTCCCTTGAAATCCGATGGCATAATTGCTTTTTCGTTAATAAAGGAGTCGAAACTTTTTAGTCTTTTCATATCCTATATATTCTAAAAAAAAATACCTTTTTATTTTTTTACCCGAAAATGTTCCATATATTTGGTCTATAATTAAAAACAAAAATTATGAAAAAGCTAATCTCAATCCTCATCATCTCATTATCAGTATTAACTTTAAATGCTCAGACACCTAAAGATTCTTTAGTAGAAAGAAAGATCGTTTCTTTTATGATCACCCCAATAGTAACGAACCTAACTATAGAAGAAATACAAACTGGGAAGTCGACTAATAGTAATTCACCTAAATATATCGTTTATCCGATGGATGAATATAACCAAGGTGCTAAACCTATTAAAATGAAAACGATTTCAGATTTTAATAGAAAGAAGAAAGATCTTGAGTGTAAGAATTTTAAGTATCATCACCAGATCTACAAATTTATAATAGATCCATCAGATAGAAAATCGATAAAAGATGCTATAGTATATCTAGAAACAAACGAATTTATAGGGAAAGAGAAAAATCCTAAAAAATCACCATTTATTTACTATACTTGGAAGATGGAGGGATCACAGTTAACATTAAACGTATTGAGTGGAAGTAGAGATTTTTAATAGATAAATTAATACAATAAAAAAAGTCCAGATAATACTGGACTTTTTTATGCTCTTTAAATGATTTATGAATTAGTAGCCTCCTTCTGCTTGTCTAACTGCAGAACTTCCGCTAAGAGCTACTATGCTAGAAGTAGGACCATATTTGTTTAAAATTTGAGCCTCTTTTACGGATTCGTTAATACGAATATTGCTAACCATTGATAATTCCGAAAATGTTGTTGAAATTAAAGTAGCTAATACTGATTGTGTCATTTCAATATCGCTTGGCATTGTAGTATCAGAAATCTTATTTGCTATAGATTTCATTAAATCTGAAACTGCTTTAACACCAGAGGGAGTTAAAGACATTATAAATTTTCCCGCTTTTGGATCACCCGTTTTTGTCATATAAGAATCTATGTTGGATGTAAAACCTTTCCATTCATTAGAAATATCGATTGGTGTTTGATTAACTAGGTTATTCTCTTTTAATAGCATATTTCTAATTAGATCTATAATTTCATTTAAAGTGGTGATCTCTAAATTGACAATTTCTTCCCTTGAAGATTTTCCCTCTGTAGCCTTACAAATTTTATCGGTCCACCAAGATTGCGGTTGTTTAGTATAATCTGGGAATGTTATAGAAAGTTTCTCACCTTTATTGTAGTATGCTCTTACTGCTGCAACAGCTATTGAATTTAATATTGTGTTTCTTGCAGGACCAAAAGATCCGGGTACTGCATAAAAATATTTATACCCTCTAGATTCAGTGCTTTGCTGATTCCCTCCTATTGATAGCTGGATAGACCAATCTTTAGAAAGACCTGTTGATATTTTACCACCTTTTAAAGTAGAGGTTCTTAATGCAGCATTCATTGCTCTTGAAAGCCTAGTAAGTGCTAGGATACCATTATTTGCTGCACTTATAGTATTTTTTCCTCCTTCTTTAAAATCTGATGGACTGATAAGTAATCCATCAGGACCAGGAATAACAGGATTACCGTTTATTGTCAAAACATCCAAACCAGGTTTGGCTGTTTTACCTACTTTTTTTATAGTGTAGCCGAATTTTGGGGTTTGAATTAAACTTGCCCAGTTTGCACCCTTTGTACCTTCAGGTATTCCCCCTGTAATATCTAAAATATATCCAATGCTATTCATATCAATTTGATAAATAGCATCTTTCTCTACTCCTAGCTCAGTAGCTAATTTCGGGGTAACCCTAGTTTTTGATGTTGAAGCTTTATAAGCAACTACACCGTTTTTTTGAATCTGTTGGCCCTTACCCTCGTTTATAAAGAGGCTTTCTTTTAAAAATTCCGAAAATTTTAGAAGTTTCTTCATTACAGATTTTTTTTTAATTAAAAATCATCATCAAAATCCTGATAATTGTCTCCGTCATACTCGTCCAGTTCTTCTTCTAAGCCATAGTTTTCTTCAGGATACCCCTCCTCCATTTCATAATCATCGCTTTCTTCGAAATCTTGATATTCATCCTCATCTAAGTCATCGTACTCTTCAAAACTATCATCAGAGTCATCTGATTCGAGAATATTGTCATATTCATCATAACCGGTATACCACTCGTCTAGGTTCTCGTAGAAATCTGACGTTTCAAACTCGTCGAATTGTCCATCGTTAGATTCTTCAAATAGATCTAAATCTTGATCTAGATCGCTTTCGTTAAGATAGTTTGAGAAATTTAATACTTGTTCCATATTTAATCTTTTTTTGACATCCTATATATCCCAAAGGGTACAGAAAATAGTAAAAATAACAAATAAAAGAAATATCTTTTTGTGTTAGCAATGCTTGTCTGACCGCATTTTGCTAATAAAATGTGCATCCAAAGATATATAATTGCCCGGGAGATAATCCTGATGGTTAAAAAAAATAAAGTGCTTTATGATTGATCTTAGTCCTTACTTCGGAACGCTAACTGCAGTTGCAGCTTTAGTGTTGCTTGTAACAGGGTGGGTAAAAACTCACTTAGTAAAAGTAGACGGATGGAAGGCACACCTATTATCTTGGGTGGTGTCTGGTGTTATTGCATTTGTTGGGAAATGGCAGGGTCTTGGGATTTTTGCCGATTCAACGATTCTATGGACAGTTCTTAATGCTGTTGCCGTAGGTCTAATTGCCAACGGTCTTTACACAATCGATGTAATTCAGAAGATTCTTGAATTACTCAAAGCTAAATTGAGTGCGAAAAAAGCTTAATTTAGGGCGTATTAAAAAAGGAGATCGAAAGATCTCCTTTTTTTATGATGTTTAGATAGGTAAGTTTTCTATATCTAAAATAGTCTCTGGATTGAAATCCTTTCCTGGTCCAACATGATCCTGAACCACCGCATAAACTGCAGAAACCATGGTTGGAATGTTCTCATTATATCTGATCAACAAATAATCAATATCATTTTTAGTTACTGCAACCTCTATAAACTCCTCGTTTGAAAAAGAACCTGATATTGTTAGATCTCCTATTATTAGATCATTCTCAACGTTTGAGATTTCACCAGGGTAAAGATGTTGACCAACAATATAAAGATTGTCCATTACCTCATACCATGATTCCCAAAGTTCCCTAGTAACTCCTAGATCTAATAAAGCTTCATCACTTACGTGATTTTTTGAATTTGTATCTGTGCTATTCATGATTTTTTTTATTTTATAGCTCGTCAATTTCTAATGTTTCCTATTTACCCTGATTTTTAATTAAATTTTGAATATATAATTAAAATATTTAAAATGGTAAATGAAGCTTAAACTGAGAACAAGAATAGCAATCTATCTTTCCGCTATCATTATGTTGATTTTTTTAGTGATAAAGCTTCGAGTTCTATTTGAATTTATACCTTCTACCCAATTAACCAGATGGTCAGAATTTTCTTGTTTCCTCTGTTTTATCCCCTGCTTTTATTTTATAATTAAAGATTATTCGCATCTGCTGAAATCTTCAATATCCGGAGAGCAGGCTGCAAATTTTAAAGAGCTTGATGATTTTATAGAAGCTTCGGCGATAGTCTCTAAAGCAGATTCAAAAGGAAAAATTACACACATCAATAAAAAGTTTACAGAGATCTCAGGGTATACCTTAGATGAAGCAGTAGGAAATGATCATAATATAGTTAATTCAGGATATCATCCAAAAGAATTCTGGACAGATATGTATAAAACTGTTATCAAGGATAAACTTGTATGGAACGCAGTTTGTACAAATAAAGCAAAAAACGGGGAACTTTATTACGTTGATACTTTTATTAAAGGGCAATTTGATACAGAAGATAATTTTTTAGGATTTATGTCAATTCGTCAGGATATTACGGAGCTAAAGAAAAAGGAAGTTGAGATTCGAAATAGAATGAATGCGATAAACAAATCAAATGCGGTAATTGAATTTGATCTTAATGGTAACATAATGTTTGCTAATCCGCTATTTGTAGAAGCAATGGGATATTCTTCAGATTCTGAAATTATAGGAAAACATCACAAAATATTTATTGAGGACGAATATGAAAAATCTAAGGAGTATAATGATTTCTGGAAAACACTTAGATCCGGTGAATTTTTTAGCGGAGAGATTATAAGGGTTCGCAAAGATGGATCATTAATACATTTACAAGCAACTTACAATCCAATTATAGACACTGACGGTAAAGTTTATAGAGTTATGAAAATTGCTACTGATATTACTAACATGGTGGATCAGAAAAAGGAAATTGAAAAGAAAAACACATATCTAGAGCATTCGGCAAAAATTCTTAGACATGATATGCACAGTGGAATAAACACGTATATGCCTAGAGGTTTATCGTCTTTAGAAAGAAGACTAAGTGAGCAGCAGATGAAAGACTTAAAAATAGAAGCTCCACTAAAAATGATTAAGGAGGGTTTAAGACACACCCAGAAAGTTTATAAAGGGGTTTATGAGTTTACTAACCTAGTAAAGAAAGACGTGGTACTTAACAAATCACTATGTGATTTAAACTTAATTCTAGAAGATTATTTGTCTGCTACCGCTTATAGATCTCAAGTAATTCTTGAACCGCTTGGGGAGTTTGAGGTTAATGAAGCATTGTTCTGCACCTCAATAGATAATCTTATTAGAAATGGATTAAAATACAACGATAGCGATTCTAAATTTGTTAAAATCTATAGAGTAGAGAATGAGATTTTTATCGAAGATAACGGAAGAGGATTAAGCTCTGAAGATTTTAAATATCTTTCGCAGCCATATACACGTAAGGAAGGACAGAAGGAATCGGGAACTGGTTTGGGTCTTAATATCTGTATTGCAATACTAGAAGAACATGGATTCTCAATAACATGTTGTAAACTTCCAGAAATAGGAACGCAAATGAAAATAACATTAAAGTAAAAATGAAAAGTAAAGCCATTCTATTTTTATTTTGTGCAATGATTTTTATGTCTACATTTGCTCAACAAAAATATCCAATAGGAACTCTATTTAAGAGGGATTCTGTTATTATCTTAAAGTATAATCAAAATGCAAAGATTAGCGATCTTCTGAGTCAAAAAAATTTAATTATAGAGGGTGAAGATCTATATGTAAAAAAATATGTTGAGAGAATATCTAATTTGAAAGACACAGTAAAAAATTTGTTATTCGAGAATCTTCTGTTAAAATGGGACTTATCAGTTAACCAAGCATATCTAAAAAGAAATCTTAAAAATAAGAGTGAAAGCTTAATTATTGCTAATTCTAATTTAGAATTGATGGATAAAAAAATTGAATTCTATCAAAATGAGATAAAAAGAATAGAAAAGATTGAGCAGATTGAAAAAAGAACTAGGACTCACGTTGACCCTGCTATAATTGGGATTTTCGTAGCCTGGACTGCTTTAGCTATTTCAATATTAAACCAACAGGCACGCAAATAAAAAATAAAAACATAAACAATGATCGATTCAATTTTATTAGTAGATGATGAAAGCTTATTTCATCTTGTGTTCGAAGACGCTTGCAGTCTTCTTGACATCTCACTATCTCTTGAGGGTTTGGACAGCTCAGACGAAGCAGCAAAATTATTCGAGGGATGGCAAAAAACACCAGCAGGAAGACCTGAATGTGTTTTTGTAGATCTTAATATAATAGGTTCATCTTTTGATGGTATTGAACTTATTCGTAAGGTAAATAATGACTATGGAAACGGAGTGGTGATAGGAATTATATCTTCATCAAACGAACCAGCAGAGCAGGATAAAGCAAAAGCTGCAGGTGCTCAATTCTGGATTATCAAGTCTGACGAGATTGAGCCAAGACTTGAAGAATTCAAGAAAGATTTCCAAGGTTATAAAAACAAGACTTTACCATTTAAAGTATATAAATAATGAAAGTAGATAAATCCACGAGAGACCTCCTTCTTGAAATACAAAAAAGTAAAAGGGTCTTACTAGAAGGAAACATTCTCAAATTATTGGAAGCGGATCCAGAAGATACTGAATTCTCCAAATATTTAGCAGACGCTTTGGAAAAAGATAAGGATTCTAGAAGGAGAAGACTTGACGTTACTAAACATGTTCAAGACCAAAATAGGAATCTATTGTCCTCTCAGGAGGAGAATCAAAAACTTTTGGTTGATCTTAAAGAAGCCTTAGATAATGCAGAATGTGCTAAGGCTGAAGCTGAGAAAGCCAAGGATCTGGCTCTAAACGATCTTGACGTTCTCCAGAAGAAATCGCAGACCGAGTTAATCAGCACCATCGTTAAAGTGGCTTTGCTAGTTATTCTAAGTGTTGGGGTTGTTACCACTATCATGTATATCATTTCAATGTTTACTGGAAAGGATACCCAGATTATAGGATCAACATGGAGCAACATGTTTGGTATTCTTCTAACCAACGCATTCAGTATTGTTGGTACCATTATGGGGGTTAAATACGCATCAGAAGGCAAAGACAAATAAAAAGGACAGAGTAGCGAATTCTGTCCTTTGCGGAAATAACTTTCCGGTCCTAAGCCAGGTCTTCAAACCTGGGGTATCTTTAGAAGTATCTTTTCTCAAAGTAAAGCAGATCCAATTTATTATCTGGATTGATCAAGCATAAAGCATTCAATAAATCTGAATACTCGCCTACCGCTTCGTTCTGAATATCCACGTACTTCTGTATAAAGTTATGTGTTGCCGGATGCATATCTATTAGCTCAATTTGCTGATCTGAATAAGACTCTAAAAGAGCATACTCCATAGCATAAGCTTGGTTCACTATATCAACTAGACCTTTAAACTCTCTAGTTGGATCTACCGCAGGAATCTGTGGCATTATGTTCCATTGAGTGAGGTAGTCCTGAAGACCCTTGGCATGTTCAAGTTCTGAGTTTGCTTCGCTTTCAAAATAGGAAGCCGCTTTTTTGTAGTTGGCATTTTTACACCAATTGGCTGCACTCCTATAGGTGTAGTGAGCTTTATATTCGTCTCCAATTCTAGCCTCTAACATAGCCACAATCTCTTCGGGTAAGCCCTTTGGTGTTTTAACCGTAACTGTGTTTGGCTCTATAGACATTTCAATTTCTTCCATCTGATAGTTGTTTTCTTTATATATTAGTCTCTGAATTTATGAGGAAATAAAAACCTAAGCTCATGCCCCTGTGGGATATCCTTCTTTCTGATTCCGAAGATCTTCTCCTCTGGGCATGGTGATTTGCCATCAATCGTAAAGCCATTATTACATGCCCACGTCTCAATAGATTGCGTATAACTCTGTCCAACGGAGAAAGGGAAGTTTACCCCTGACTGATTATCGATCGATTGAATACGAGCTCCTAATAACGTGATAATGATGTCCTTACCTCTTCTCGATGTGAGTGTTGTTATTCTCTCACGTCCAAAGTTCTCATATAGCTCTAGATTTTTCATATTAAAGCATTCCTCTATTAAGTGAGCGGCGTAATAGTGTGATATCCTCTGCCCCTCTCTTTAGAGCCTTTTTATTTGATTTAGCCTTTGGATCATCCCCCGGCTCTACTGGAAATTTATTATCAGATCCGCCCTCCATATTGCTTAGTTCACCTAAAGCTATTTTGTGAAATAGCTTTCTGTCAGATTTAAACATGCCATATAGTTTGGACATAATCCGATCGGTGTCCCAGCCCTTACTAACAATGCTATCCTCATCATCCGAATCCCCCATATCTGTAGGATCAAAATCTTTTACATCTTTGTATGTGCACCACACCCAATCGAAATCAGATTGAGATCCTCTTGGGATCGCTTTGTATGGAATAACCGCATAAACCTTAGAGATTTTTCCTCCTAGGATTCCATCAGTAAAACTGGTGGTTTGAAATGAAGCAATAAGATCTTTGGTTGTCTCTATATCGTCTATTTTTGAATTCATGCCTAATAGCATGTTTTCAATAGCTGATCTAGAGTTTTCACCGGATGACATTAGAACCACTACTGCGGGTTTAATCTCCCCTTCATCCTTAATTTCGCATTTCAGAAAAATCACCAGGCCAAATTCACCGGTTTCCTCTTGGGACTCAAAAATCTCGTATGTTAATAGGTGTCTCATAAATGATTATATCATGCCTTTACTCATGGCTTTTCCGAGTTTACCTATATCTTTAATGCCGGTAGCCTCTATAACTTTCTTCTTTAGCTCTGGATCTGAATCCAGAAGATAGAGATTTAGTGGATTGGCCTTGAAATAGGCGTAGATCTCTCCCACATTTTCTGCTAGCTCTTTTTTGCTATCCCCATGTATAGTAAACGCTGTTCTTGCATCTTGAAAGTGCCTTTCCAGATCCCACACTAAACCCCAAGGATCAAAGCTAAGCAACCTGTTATAAACCTCTTTTTGCTCTTTGGGTTTCATTCCTGTCCAGATTCTAAGAGCTCCACACTTTGAAGAATTTGGGTGATGTGTGTCTATAATTACGGGAAGTGCCCCTAAAGGATTTGTTAACAACCCAAACATTTCCTCATCAGACAGTTTTTTTGTCATCTCCAGATTTTTTTCCATAAACGTTTGGATGGCGTCAAGCAAAGATGTGGAAACAATACTAGAGGAGCAGACAGTCATAAAGCTTGCCCCTGGGGTTGAAGCTGCTCTGCCTACTAGGGACCAAATGATATAACCCTTAAGCGGTTCTGGTTCTGGAGCTTGAACTTTCTCAGGCTCTTCCACCATCTTTTGCTGATCTGGTTCTCCTGCCTCCGTTAAAACTCCATAGAATGTTTTCATATGAATATATATTCTTTGAGTGTTTGGATTATATTTGCCTTGGACGTTACTAAAAAAATTGGGGCTTAATTCGATTTACTCGTCATCCTCTTGTTTATAACCAACCACATGGAATAGGGCCAGATTTAGAATCTTCTGTGGTCCTCCTGGAACTGCTAGCCTTTGCATTTGCCTTCTAGTGGCACCATCTGTCACAAAGTCATCCAAGATAATCACCTTGCGACCCGCAAGAGCTGATAAAGCCTCTGGGGTGATATCCATAAACTGCTTTAGAAACTTTCTGAATCTTGGAATCACATTTCCACTAAGCTTGGCTTTTTCTCCGCCCTTTGTGGTGGTGAGTCTCTCCTTGAGTTTAAGCACTTCATTCTTGGTTCCACTATTTGAGAGTCTGTCAATAAGCTCCGTATCCCATTCAACCTCGTTCCATGTTCTTTTGGTGAAAGCACCTCTGATAACTTGGGGGTTCCAAGTTTTGGCTGGTCCATATGCACTGGAAGGCTCAACGTTGAGCAGAACGTTCATGATTTCATCCAGCACTAGAGATGTGCTCTGCGGGGTAAGAATAAGATCATAGGCGGTGAGATCCACCTGTGGGTGCATTTTAATAAACCCAAGTTCTATTAGAGATCTAATATCCTTTTGGGTTACTGAACCCTGCATATACTTGGTGTCCTCTATCAGGCTCTCCTTGTTGGGAAACTCATAGAGATCCCTTTTTGAGGTTTCCACTGACGTGTCTTTATAGAGTCTTGAACTCACCCTTTTATTGCTGGTAAGGGTTACGCCTTGGTAAACTTGAGGAACCTCACCGCTTTTAGCCAGTCTAAGAAAAATCCCTTTATCCATGCCTTTTAGAAAGGCTTCGAATAGTTGAACGTGCTTCATTGTTTTGTTTTTATATTAGGCCTCTTCTTAGACCTCTAGCTAGAGTTGATGTGTCTTTGATGTCTGCGATTTTTATCACTTCCCCCTTGATCTTTGGAAATGGATCCAGCAGATCCAGATTCATGGGATTCATTTTCATATATGATGCTATCGCCGAGACGGGGGTAACCTTGACGATATCTGAAAAGGTGAAGTCTTTATCGTCATCATCTTTATTGGAGTACTTCTCAATATACATGTCGAATTGAAGGGGATCGTTCTGAATGGAAAGCCCAATATAACCGAGATCCCTCTCACGTCCGCTCGTCCACTTATCCATAATCGTCTTAGTGCCACTAAAAGCTAGGTCAAGCGCTTTGGAGGCTGTGTAGGGATTACCTGGAAAGTAGTGTTGAAGCAGAATGTTGGGGGCACACTTGGGAGTCATGCCCCACCAGAGGCTCGAGCTATCAACGTCATCACTAGCCAGCTCTCCACCTTGACCGCTATCATCCAAAGTCTTCCAGAGACTCTGCTTAAGCAATGCCATCTCACCAAAGAATTCACCCTCGACATCCATGCCTGAGAAATCCTCATACACCAGAGAGGCAAAGTCATGAAAGGTGGGGAAGGCACCATAGTACCAACAGTTTCTAAGGTAGATGATAAATCCGATAGGAGTCACTGCAGAAGGAGCAGATGGAACAGGAGATTTCCCAGCCTCGTTTAAATTGACAAATTTATGTATGTGCTTCATTGTCTTATATATTCACCACCGGCAAGAAGATTTTGCCGCACACATGATATATAAACCATGCGCAATCTAATGCTCTATGAGACATTCTCTATTCCCACAATTTCCACTATCAAGGAGGAGGATATCCCACAGGTGGTGGAGGTGCTCTACACCTCATTTGGACATATCGACACAAGGGATACTATAGCCGCCAAGCTTAGACCGAGGATGCTCAATGGTTTATCACTCAAGCTCTCTATAGACGGCCAAACAGTGGGCTGCTACCTGCTAGCCGAAAAATCCGTTAATGTGTTTATCGATGATATACATAGGGGTGTGCTGAAGGATTTCCCGGCCGACTCCACAGAGATCTACCTGAACGAGCCACTAGGGGATAAAGGCCTTCAAGGCATAGCGCTATCCCTTCTGCCTGAGTGGAGATCCCAAGGGTATGGCAATCTGCTAAAAACTTGGTACTTTAATGATCACAGATTTGACTATGTGTGGGGAGTGCAAGACAAGCGTCTCGGCAATATAGAGGACTGGAAGAAGTCAAGGGACGTTATAGCCGAATCACCCACTCACTTTGCAACACTCAGAAGACTTAATTGATGCCTAGCTTTCTAAGAATAGCAGGATCAACACGAATCTCCATATTAAGATAAGGGGCAATGCCCTTTAGAATTTCATCATAGATGGCGGGCGAATCTTTCACCTCATCTTGTCTAAGCTTCTCCACACCACCTTGAGTTACCACCCAAGTCCAATCTCCGGCCTTGGCGCTGTAGTTCAGAATGATGCCATCGTAATCATTGCCCTTCTTGAGAATAAAATACATGGACTTCTTGATATTGAAGATGTCTTCGATAAACCCTTTAGGTTTTAAGAGATCGGCAAGTTTTTTATAGGCAGGGGATATAACGAAGTTGGCGCCCTGCACACCCAATGGTGCGGACTCGTATAAATGGTATGATGTGAGGTGTTTCATGCTCTTATATATTCTTAGATCATGCCCTTTCTCATGGCACGAGCTAGGGTGGAAATGTCTTTTGCTCCGGTCTTCTGAATCAGCTCATCCCTTCTCGGATGCTCATCTATAAGGTCCTGATCCATGGGATTTGCTTTAAGATAAGAAACTATGTCATCGTCTGGGGTGATATTTGATAGGGCTTGTGTGATTTTTTTAAGCTCTTCAGGATCTGTGATTCTACGATTATTTGCATCCACCGTGAAGTATCTTGCAGTCGCCAGATTTTGAAGATTCTTTGAAAAATTGCCGGGCAAGATGGTGGTGAGGTATTCACCTGAGGGACCCTGCAGAATAACAAATTTGCTATTCTCACGGAAGTAGCTATCCCAAGCTGCTTCTGATGAAAGTTGACCGGCTAGCCACTGCATGCCAACCTCTCTAAGCTTAGCTAAGGCAGCCTCTTTACCAGGTGAACTATAAACTCCAATAATGGTGTAGTCAGAGGGCTCGCTCTCGAAAATGTTATAGTATTTAAGGTGCTTCAAATTAACGAACCCCCATTTTTTTCAAAAGAGATCCAAATCCTTTCAGGTCATTAAAGATGGCGCCTTTAAGCTCTTCGAAATCCTTCTTCCTATAAACTGAGGCTTTGTCATATGCTTCACCGAATGTTTTGGCGTCACCATTAGCAGCAGCCAAAGCCATATTCTTAAGAAGACCGAATGGGGTTACGTCTATTATAGCCTTGATTGATTTTTTACCAACCTCTGAGGTCAATATCTGACCAAGAGCATAAACCTGACCTACTACAGGGGTTGCATATAGTAGACCCTTACCTACAGCCTTCGCGAGTTTTTGCGAGGTTTGAAAATTTCGCTTTGAAAAGAGGTTTTTTGTTACTTTATATGGATCCTTTCCCTTAGGCAGGGAGTCAACAGCCTTATTAAATAGGGCGTCTGGTGTTTTAGTAACGTCTCCTTCGAAAACGAAATCTTCTGAGTTGAACTCAAGATCAAAGTTTTCGTAGATTTGAATGTGCTTCATAAATTCAATTTTTTTTAATCTGCCTTATATATTCTAATCCAGCTTGAAATAATCCCGGATCCACAGGATCTGCGCCTTTGAAAGGGCCCCCTGGACATGAGAGTTCCACCACTCAATGGGAATGAGGTACTGGCCTATATAGATGCCGTGCTCGTCTATGACACCTAAGAGGCTCTGATTGGGAACGGCTTCCTTCAACAGAAAGTACTTGCGTTTACGACACCGGGAGTCAAAGAGAACACCGAAGAGCCGGTTGTCAGAGTAGATCGCACTGCCGGTATGATAGAAGTCACAGTCCAACTTGGGCTTGGGCATGACAGTGCCCTTGGGTAGATCCACGACAGGGAAGGAGAGCTGGCCAAGAATAATAATGGAGTCCTTGCTGCCGAGTTGCTTGGTCCATAGTATCACCTCCTCGGTCTCACCACCCTTTCTATAGAACAGGACCATGGTCTCCCTGATACCATCCTCGTCTCTAATAACGGTCTTGGTGTAGCCCATAGTGGTTGGAATGCCATACACACCCTTTAGGGAGTCTATCTCCCGATTATACTTGGCGATTTTGGGATCCTGAGAGAAGGCACAGACAGAAAGAAGGAGGAACAGAACAAAAGGTCTCATATGCTATATATTATAGGTTACCTATAAGAAGGGCGAGATTGGGATATAGAAGACTGATAAGAACTCGGACCTATTGATAAGACCTACTGATAAGACCTAAAAGACTGATAAGAACTAGAAGACTGATAAGACCTAAAAGACTGATAAGAACTCGGACCTGGCGTTTAGTGAAACGTTAAAGTTCCTCATACGCGAGGCCCCTTAGATTTACCCCTAAAGCCCCTCCCCCAAAATGCCCATTTAGGGGTCCCCTAAGCGGATCCCTCCCCTAGAAGCCCCCTATACACGAGGGGCCTTTAACCCCCCTACCAGGGACCCTGTTTTAACCCCCCTCCATCTTTTTGGAGGGCCCCTATTTCTCAGGAAAGCCAATAAAACCAAGAAATAGATTTGGAAGCGGAACCGCTGGCGGCGGTATAGAGCTAGAGCAAAATCTTTTTCCCTTCCCAACTCCTCCCCACAAAAAAAGCCCCTATCAAAGGGACTCCGTTAGAAAGGTGTTAAACTCCTAGTTCTCCATCTCCAGCATCTCCCTGACTATGGCTTCTCTCTCCTCCCAGCGATCAGCCTCAATCTCTATGTCCTGGGCGTGGAACGAGGGTGAGGGATTCGCCACTGTGCGAGGGGTTATGATCTCCTTTTGGAAGGCCCCTACCAGACAGATAGCACCACCCACAAAAGCCAGGGAGAAGCAAGCTATCTCGCTGGCCGAACCGCCGAAGTGGATAAGCTCCTGGAGGGTCCCAGTGAAAAGCAGGCCCGCAAGGCCGAAGAAGAACGTAGCGAGAATGAAGAGAGTTGATTTCATGATAAGTGGTTTAGAAGGCAAATATACAGCCTTCCCGTGAAATAAAAAAATTCTTTTGGTGTTATTTTTTCAGGTCCTCAATGACTAGATGTATGAGACTAAGCCCACATATCAGATAAAGGACGAGAATGGCTAGGCCGGCGACGGTTTGCATATAGGTGAGTTTTTGGTTTAGAATTTTGGTTCCATAATTTGATCCCTGCAGACCATTACACAATCCCCAACATGTGGTGTAACCTTGAATCTAGCTCTGAAGCGAGGACCGAGGATCCTGCCGTTCACGTCCATGCCTTGCACAATAAAGACACCCTTTATTCTCGTAGGTGTGATCTTTCCGGCCCTTACCAGGAAGCCGTGTCCTTCTGGGTTGTGTGGGTGGTTGGTCACAGTGCAAGCCGTGAAACCGAGGACGAGTAGCATAAAGAGGATTAGTCTCATAGTAGATGATTTAGGGGTTATGTGCATTTGTTTCACAAATGTAAGGGAAAAAACCCAAAGTAAAAAATCTTTTCGGAGATTTATTTTCCGGGCGAGGGGTTGTGCCAGTTTACCCATTTGCCATGGTCGGGATCGTGGGCGCTTATTAGAGTGGCTAGCACAGAGATGATAACGGAAGGATCCTCAGTTTTTAATTCAACGTTTCCGGAGATAGGCGATAAAGCATGCAGAGTCATCGGTTCTGGACTAGAGCCAATTGGTACACTGTAGGTAAACATGAGCCAAAGTCCTTTTAGTGCGGCTGTCTCGGGAACGATGGTTTTCATGGTTCTCTTCTCTGTGAGCGCCCAGGAGCCAATATTGTGTTTTTCCGTCTCAGGGGTTATACCGTGGGTCTCACAGATTTCATCTATTAAGGCCTCAATGTGCTGAACCCCTTTATAGCGACCTTTCCAAGACTTATCCTTAAACATTTGTGTTAGCGTGAATTCGTTCATGACATGTTAAATATAGAGATTATACCCGAAGAATAAAAAAGATTCCAGATACCCCCCTGTTCCCGCCCGCGTGCGCACTATGTTACCATCATACTATGTCAGGACCCACGGTTTAGACACTGGATACCATAAACCACTACACACAAAAAACCCACAGAATCTGTGGGCTGTTATGATTTTAACTGGATCTAAGCAACTGGACCTTGATACTTTAATGTGACTGTAACACCGCTTCCTGCATCGATCTTGGCTTTCTTTCCTTGATTCTTAACCAGGTCAGCTATTGACGTGTTTAGCTTGCCTACAGGAACTTGAATGTATAGCCAACCATCCTTGGTCTTTAAATCGTTTCCTTTTTTGGTCTTATTAGGAAGAAACCCCATCAGCTTTCCAGCAAGTAAACCCGTTGGCTTTGCCTCTGCTAACAAATCTCCAACACGATTTCTTTTGACATTTCTTAGCGCCACATCAAAACCCATCAGACCATAATCCCCTTTGATTGTGTATTTGTGAGTTGTGCCTGGTATCACCGCACCTCTAGCATCCCTTTGCGCTAAAAGAATTGATTTCGGATCTTTCGGATCAGAGAAGAAGTTGATGTTTTTTGGAGTAGCAAGAACACTAAGCAGTGGAATAGCGTCGGCTTCAAATAGCTCCTCACTGAATTGTTCAAATAGTTTTAGGTTTTTCATTTCGTGATTCTTATGTATAGCACTATATATCAAGTTCCTGAAGTGCGATTCAGAAAACGCCGGAAATCTTTTCTGGATTTAGGGCGGCGGAACCGTTGGCGACGGTATTAGGATGTTACTACAAAACTTTTTCCAACCACTTTTTTCCGCTTTTTATGGGAGCAAGAAAAACCCCTATCGAAATAGGGGTCGGTCTTTTTTGGAGCTGAATGGATGGGATATAGCGAGAAGCTGTTGAAAGCGCGGGGGTTACCTCCCACGCATGTTTGTTATTTTTTTCCCCTCACCCTCCCAAGTTGTGGTCTGCCCGATCTCCTTGGCGTCGATGAGACCAAGTTTCTGGATCGTGCGCTCCCAAAGCATGGGCGCAATATAGCGGAGGTCGAAACACGCCACAGTGTCTGATTTTCTCACAACCACTGTGTCTGGCGAGTTCTTGGGAAGTTGTGCGATCACCTTGTCGATAGCGTTGGCGAAAGCGGTTTTTTGTGATTCTGGGGCCTGGTAGGTTAATTTGATAATTCTCATGGTGTTGTTGTTTAGAAGGCAAATATACAGCCCTTCCTGATAGAAAAAAAATTTTCCCTCTAAAAGTTTCGTTAGAGAATACCTTATCCCTTCAGCGGAGGGATCTGCCACACCTCGCCTTACCGTTGGCGGCCTCGAACGGGGTAATAGATCTCGAGCAACTTGTTAATAGGAAACAGATGACAATAAAGTAAAAGATAAGAAGACTAAAGATGGTGAGCTGTCTGTTGGTCATAGTGGGTTGGGTTTAGAAGGCAAATGTAGGGCTTCCGGGTTAAATAAAAAAATCTTATTAAGGCTTTTTCGGGAATCTTTCAAATTCTTAACGATAAATAAGATATGGAAGAAAATTTAATAACACACGAAAAGCTGTTGCTTCAATTTAAGTTTGAAATGAACCACGACGGAAACGATGGTTGGACAAAAGAGCATTATAAAATGATGTATGAGAAGAAGCTGAAAGAAATCGAAGCGATTGGTCATACCGTAGAACCGACGGAGAATAATAAGTAGGAGTTTACATTCCCTGTGATTCTCTTGGATTCCTTAGATTGAATCTGGATTTAGGGGAATCGGAACCGCCGGCGGCGGAATAGAGATAGAGCAGAATCTTTTTCTTAGCCTTTATCTATTTCCACAAACTCCACGTCCACGAGGGTTTCTAAGTTGTCTATTTCCATCTTCTTGTGTGATTTAGAGACAAATATGCTCACATTGTGTGAACCGTCATCATCTGTAAAGCCAAAGATAGCAACGAGCGTATTACCGCTCATAGTGTATGTAGAAGGAGATTCATCACCCTTTAAATATTCCATTCTAATCCGGTCAAGTCCCTCCCTTATCCACTCATTTATTTGGTCAGCTCCCACATCCGATCCCTTTCCAAAATCATACCATTCACTCGATTCCGGGTACTGGGTCATCTCTAAAGCTTTTTCAAATGGGATCTTTTCCATGTTATAGATTTAATGTGTTATCAATTAGCCCCCGGTTTCGCTCGCGTGCGCAGTATGTTACTACTATACTATCTAAGCTTAATCCATTTGCCTCTCTCGGGATCGACGGAGCCAATTAGAAAGTAGATATAAGCGATAAGAGCGTCAACGTCCGAGGTTTCGAGGATGTGCTCATGTCCAATTTTTTTGAATTTATTTATTGTCTTTTCGTAGATTCTACTATGAAGTGAAAACGTGGGATATGATTGGGGTGTACAGAAGACAGATAGATACAGACTTTCTGTTCGAATTTCAAATCGTCTTTCCACGTTTCCTGTATGCTCTTCGTAGCATTCTATTCCTCCGTCCTTATCCAATCCATAAAAGAAATCAGATAGCTTGGAAATGCCATTCAGTAAACCGCTGGATCCATATATGCCTCTCAAGTAAGCGGCTTCCTTCTTGTGCGATTCTCTTAATCTTTCTAGGTAAGATATACTCATGACGCTAATGTAAACCGTTGTTACGGAGTAAAAAAATAAACCCACGGTTTAGCGATAGAGCATCTGGAAAAATAATCCAGGGTTTTATCCAGTGATATCCAGGTTTGATCCAGGCATTATCCTGGATTTGCAGCCGCGGAACCGTTGGCAACGGTATTACCCAGAGACAGCTTCGAAATGTCTACAAAAATCTACAGCAACAAAAAAGGTCCTTGGAAAAGGACCTTTGTGTATTCACCAACCATAAAACTATATTTTCTCGAAGAAGTCTTTAACGTTCAGTTTGGTTTGGGCTAAAACCATTTCCAAGCAATCGGGTCCGAAACCGCTGTTGATTGACTCGGGGTGAGTGAGAGGAAGTGCGCAACGGCAGCAACGACCTTCGTGAAGAAGTGAAACTCGCTTCTCTCTTAGGACCGTGGGGTTTTGCACTGAGTGGAATAACCAAGCCATAACTCGACCGAGCTGAGAATTAGAGGGAGCGTGCTTGCTCAGCTTCAAAGTCATGGTGTCGGTAAAGAAAGTGCCACCGAAGATGAAACCGGTGGTCTGGTCGCCCAATAACGAAACGTTAACGAAGAAGATGGGCAACTTCTTCTTGCGGTCTTGTCTGTCGCGGGCTTGCTTAACCTTAACGGTCATGTGAGTGCCCGACGCAGTGTTCTGAAAAGTAAGGGTTGAATTACCGGCGAAGAAAAGTTCGCGGAGACGGAGGGGGTTGACATTAGAACGAACGATTTGCTTTTTCATGGTGGTGTGTTTTAGAAGGCAAATATACAGCTCTCCCACCAAATAAAAAAATATTTTCACTAAAAGATTCGTTAGTAGCTTGGACCAACGATCTCGTTATAGTGAGCTATGAAATAATCAAGCTCCTCTTCGGTGAAGGTGTTCTCTTCCCTATCGAAGGGGTGAACCTCGTGGAACCAATCCAAGGCCTCGCCGTTGATCTCTATCTGATCTATGATAGGACTACCGAGCGAGCCCCGACAGATCGTTAGAGTATCGTTGGTGTTCTTGAAGATGAGGACGTCTCCGCCCAGCACTTTATAGTTAAGCATGCTGCTGATTTTTAGAATGCAAATATAGGGTATCCCCTCCGGATAAAAAAATTATTCTGAGAATCTAACCGTGACGTAAATGTTGTGGGGTTCGTACTCGCTGCTACCTACGAAACCGGGGGAACAAGGACACATTGAACATCCGCAGTCTTGACGCCATCCCCATTTGTCCCCACCAATCCGGTCAAATATACCTTTGTGATTCTTACTAAGGTCTTCAATAACCAGCGGAACGATTTCCTGTTTGAAGAATTTATATGGACGTTGACGACGATTATAAAGTCCTTCCAATACACTCTCTCCCTCGGGGAAGATATAGATCTTAGGAAGATGCTTATACTTTTCGCCAGATCTTCTTTCGTAGGCTCTAACCTGGATTTCTTCAATTTCGAATTTCATGATGGTTTGGTTTAGATTACAAATATAAAGAATCCTATCCGGATAAAAAAATTAATTGGAATGAAAAAAGGAGAGCACCATAATAAAGAACTTTGTTATGTAATACATGCTAACAACTGCAGTCAGAACCTGAAAGGCTAAAAAGGCTTTGATTAACGAGACAATGAATAATTTTGATAACTGTTTCATGGTGTTTTGTTTTATAGGTTAAAATTAAGGATTCTTCCTAGGATAAAAAAATAAAAACACCAAAAAATCCCTTCGCGCGGGAGTACCTTAGTACTATACTATCCAAGGCTTTACACTTTCCGAAGATTCCAGTTGACATATTTCGATGCTGTCTCCGGGCAATACCGTCGCCAACGGTTCCTGGTGGTTTCTTGGATTACTTGAGGATTTACCACGCACACAAAAAAAGAGTCCTGAAAAACAGGACTCTTAAAACAACCACCGAGTTTTTGCTATGCAAAGTTTTTGAATTTGTGGAATTTTTTAGCGAGTTCGAAAACGTTGAAAGGAATTTCGTTATCCTCCATATACTTCTTAAGCAGGTCCATATCTTTTTTCCCAATGGATTTCATGGCAGCAAAAGTCATAACGATATCCTCCCCTTCTTTCATGCTCTTTAGAATTGCCTCTGACGCATTCTTAGAGAAAACTCTTGGAGACGGAGAAGAGCATTTAACACCCACTTCAAATTTCCAGAATAACTGTTTTGTTGGTTTAAACACAACAGGAAGTCCCATAATTCTTGAGACTGCATAAATGTGTTTGGTCGTAGTTCTGCTATACTTCCCATACTCCAGAATCCTATCATTCTCAATTTTTCCAACCACTGTTTCGTAGCTGATTATCTTATTTCCCTTGATCCAAAGATTATCCTTAATCTTTAATGCTCCAGGAATAGTGTTTGTTTTTGACATAGTTTGTTGTTTAGAATCCAAATGTAAAACATCTTTCCCAAAGAAAAAAATCTTTTTGGAAAAAATCCTACAGTGGAAAAAACTTTTCCGATTCGGCTGTCGCGGAACCGTTGGCGACGGTTTATGGATTCGTACACGGAAATTCTCTGGGAAACAAAAAAGGAACTCCGAAGAGTTCCTTTCTAACAACACACCATAAAGAGTTTTACAGCGGAAAGTTAGTGGGCAGAATTACATACCCATCTTGAGTTCCGAAAATGCTTCTGTTCAGTTTGGCAAAGAAAACTTTGATTTTTTTCATTTGTTTTGTTTTTAGGTTTAGGTTATAAAAGTAAGGAATTTGGTTGAGGAAAAAAAATTATTCTTCATCTTCTTCGTCATCATAAACATCTGGAAAAAGCTGTCCACAATTTGAGCATTCAGTTTCCTCGTGCATACCATGACCTACACGATCATCAACCATTCCAAATTTTACTTCTGCGTCGCAGCATTTGCTTAGTACCATATTTTTTTTATTTTTAGGATTAGAATGTGACATTGCAATCAACTTGTTTAACCACACGACAAACACTTTCGTAGTTAATCACTCTAACAATTCTCTTAACGAATTCCTCTTTGGTTTCTTTCTTGGATAGTTTCTCTATGGGAAGCGTGCATTGGAGATTGCTGAGCGATAATCCCATACCGCTGGAACCGTGGCCTCCATAGAGATTATAATGGACAGACCCGTCTTCAACGCGGCAAATAAGAGTTTTGGGGTTACCCATTGAATCTTTTAAGTGTAAGTGGCAAAGTTTCATGTTAGTTTGTTTTAGAATCCAAAAATAAGGAAATCCCCTAAGATAAAAAAATCCTAGGGGATTTATTTTCGTTAATGCTAAGCGAAATAGCTTGATGTTATTTCCTCAACCAGCTCCCTTACTCTGTCAGAATCAAGTTTTATCCGGTCAATGCAAATCGCTGTTCCATCCAGACTCAGATCAAAATCATCTAAATCCATCTCCGTGATATTATCAACTATGTTCTCAGCCACTTCATCGATAAACTCCTCCATGTCAATCAATACTGTGGGAGACTCCTGATTGAACGTGCCCTTTATCTCGGATATGATTTTTATCACATCATCCTTTGAGAAGACACTGCTTTTTGAATCTTTAACATCCTTTAGAATTCCGTCCATCTTTTGAACGGTTTCTGTCGCCAGCATCATCTGGCTAAATTTGTTTACTTTTTTGGGTGCTGCTTTTTTAGCTACTTTTTTTGCCATGGTGTATTTGTTTTAGAATGTAAAAGTAATAGATCCAGTCAAGATAAAAAAATTATTCCCAATAAAAATCTGTTAACGTTACGTCAGGTTCATTATACCCCTCGGTACAATATCTTTCGGTAGAAAGACTAAATGTAAATGATACAAGGTTTTCTGAGATGGTTGCGTAATTAAAGATTGGTATATCCATAGATAGATTTTTTAAATTTTAACAAAAACCCCTTCGCGCGGGAGTACCTTAGTACTATACTATTCTAGAAGACTATATAGTCTATAGGAAATTCTCCTGAAGGTTCTCCGTTATAAACGATTTCAACATTGGGATCCATACCGGAATCGACAACGTCATTCATAAGATCCTCAAATGAATTAAAGGTCTTGTTGTAGTAGTTGCAGTCTAGTGTAAACATAGTTTGATTGTTTTAGAAGGCAAATTTAATAAACCCTTTCCGGATAAAAAATTATTCTCCAAACATTTTTTGAAGTAGACCCTCGGACTTGATTGATGTGGGTTTGCTATTGTAATTCTTAAGGGCTTCCTCTAATTCTTTAATTCTCTGCTCACGTTCGGTGTCTTGACTTGCCCAAACATCCTTAACGATCCATTTTAACATAAGGTCCTTTAGTTCCTCCTTGATAACACAGCCATGAGCCATCATCTGAACCGCGAGAACCTGAAACCCAATACTCTTCTGATCGTTATAGTAATCACTACCGGTTTTACCACATCCCCAACGTTTCAGGACTTTGTCTATTCCTTTAATAAATTTATCCTGAGATTCCTCAAAGGATTTTTTGACCTTTGACCCTTTGTCGTTGAATTGGTCTACTCCAGCCAAGTCAAAGAATTCGGATTTGAAATCGAGAGGGGTGTCTCCACCCATAATTGTTTTTGACCACCAGCCCATAGTTTATTGTTTTTGGTTTAGAATGTAAAAGTAGAGAACCTTTTCCAGATAAAAAAATCTAGGCTAAACTTTTTTAGAAATTTTTAGAGTTCGTTTGTGTTGAAAATCTCACGTACAAACTCTTCAGTGGCAGAGGCTTTACTAATCTCGCTCGAACGATGGATGTGTAATTCATCCTCTTCCCTTGCCTCTTCGTCATCGAGACTATACTCTTGTGTTACAAGTTCCTCAGCTCGCTCTTCGGTTTCGGCTGCAACTACTAATGCGATGGTTTGATCGTTTCCGCTTACTAAAATTTCAAATAGTTTCATAATAGATTGTTTTTGGTTTAGAATGTAAAAGTAGGGAATCTTTTCCAGATAAAAAAATCCTACAGGAAAAAACCTTTTCCGCTGCGGCTGTCGCGAAACCGTTGGCAACGGTTTTAACTAGTGCTACTATAAAATTCTACAATTAGCTGCAACAAAAAACCCAAACACTTTGGTTTGGGTTTCCTGAATTTGTTTTTTTAATTTTTAGTGTCCCTTGACTAACGATTGGATCTTTTTCTCAATCATTCTAACCTTTGAAGACTTTGAGATCTTACCGTGCCATTTTTGGGCTGGTTCTCTTTTCAATTTTGAAATTGCTGACTGTAACTCCTGGATGTGATTTAAGTTTGACATAGATGTTTTGTTTTAGAAGGTAAAAGTAATGTATAGATTCCAGATAAAAAAATTATTTTCTTTTTTCTATGAACTCTAACGCTCTCTCTTCTGACTCAACGGGAATTAAAACACCTTCTCCAACAACATAGAAACCATCATATAATTCTAGAACTCTAAGAGGTCCTGAAGTGTCAATTGAAATGCCATCTGAAAATTTTAGTATAGACATGGTGTTTAATTTTAGTATGAGTTAATTCTCGCCCATCTTTTATTAGATTCTTTCTTTTTATCCTTAACCATCCTTTGACGGAATCTCCCATCATAGGCTCCAGCCTGGATCATATCCTTGCGTTTGGCTTTAGTGGGGTTTAGAGTTTTCATCTTGTTTTATTTTATTAACACAAATGTAAAAACTTTGGTCTAGATAAAAAAATTCTTTTTGTTAATTAAACGTTGGACATGCTATTCTTGAAGTGATAAACTTTGGGAAGATCTTTTCCATTACTCCAGATTTTAATGAGAGATAACCTAAGAGTAAACCTAATAAATGCACGCCATGTGCGGTACCGTCGGCATCAAAGAGAGGTAGCATTTCGCTGAGTGCTATTAATGAAACCAGGACAATCCCTATTTTCTTATTCTTAATACTTAACAAGGATCTACTAGTTAGAAACATGCAAGTCCCTGATATACCGACGGCAGGATCTGTTAAACCTAAAATGGAGATCGGTAAATACGCAATAGAGATAAGAAATGTTATCCAGAAGATTTCTTTTACTCTATAGCCTGCGTTTACCGCGGGAATGAGAAATAGGAAAAGTCCTAACATATTTCCAACAAAGTGTTCTATGCTAACATGAATAAATCCACTAATAAACGGGTTCATTAAAATGATAGCTGGCGAATCTATTCCGGTCACATTCATGTAAACCGTGGCCAATAAGAAGGCAACGACACATATGGCAGAAATGATTAACGTTTTTTTAAGCGACAGGATTGCTCTTCTTTTCATACTGGGGTTTTAATTACTGTAACGATGTTTCTAAATACTCTATAATAGCAAACTCAAGGTCACCCTCGACGAGTTCTCCCTCCTCATCATAAACGTCGTATTGGGTATACCCTAAACTAACAGAGTCTTCCATTACTGTAACACTGTAGTTCTGATCGTTGAACTCAACCTCATAGGTTGTTTCTTTTTGTAAGAGTTTAACTGGCATTGGTTTGTTTATTTGTCTACAAATATAAGACAAGCCAACGAGATAAAAAAATCTTTCCAGAATACTGTTTTGGAATCTAACAGCTGAAAAACCCTAAAACCCCTACCGAACCGTTGGCGACGGTATTTCCGTGCACGTATGAAAAGTTTGAGGAAAAACTTGCACGCAAAAAAAAGAGTTCCAAATGGAACTCTTAAAACAAACCACCAAACTAATCTTTTTAATCAAAGTAGCAAGCTTTCTGATACCAACTTCCGTTGATTCGGGTTTCAACTACATAATCCCCGTTGTAAGGTCTGTTCTCTGGAAAGACCAGCCAAATTCTAACGTCTCCGTCATCAACTTTTAATTCGTCTCCGTCCCATGCCTGTTCAATGGTGTCCATGTTCTGGAGTTGTCTTTTGGTGTAACTGATGTCTAATGTGTTCATGGTTATTTTGTTTTAGAAGGCAAATATAGGATTTTGTTTCCGGATAAAAAAATCTTTTAGATTTTTATTGTGGTTCCTCTTTTGAAATACTTTTGAATGTGGGGGATCCATCTTTCTCTATCAAATGTTTCGTTCCAAACCCCTTTATTGTTGATTGAAGAAACTAAGTGTTCCCTTGTGATTTCCTCGTCCAACTTGTACATATAGAGCATTGATTTTCCAATAACCCCTGATGAATCATAAAGACGATTGCCGATTTTAACGAGAATGTGGGAGCATGCGTCTGCTGTTTTTCTTTTGCCCTCTTTGAATTTGTTATTGTTTAGCATTGACTTGCTTTCAAAAAAAGCAAAATAGAGATAAACTATCTTGGGCTTAAGACCTTCTCTTTTGGCAGAGTCGTAAAGCGCGAGAGCGGAAACTCCACATCCGCCATAGTTGATAGTTCCAATTGAGTTTAAGAATTTACGGGTTTCTTTGAATCTAGGTTTCATGGTGTGTTTGTTTTAGAAGGCAAATATAAAACAACCTTTTTAAATAAAAAAATAATTTTAAAATTCTTCCCAGCAGAAACCAGGAGGAGAAACCTGGATGTCAGCCGCGGAACCGTTGGCAGCGGTATTACTCTGTGGCGAATCCAATTTGATGCCCAACAAAAAACCTCTTCTGAAAGAAGAGGCTTCTGCGAATCTGATTGCGAGGGATGGCACCTTTACCCGGCCAAGATTCTCCCTTGGGAAGATTTTATAAAACATATAGACCGAAGTCCACACTGTAAATTCTTTCGAAGAAGTGCCCATCAGCTACGTTACCCTGGTAGGTCCATTGGGGGCAAACGCGAGGGTTATATCTGACTCTTTTCTCCTGCTTGTCCTTGATGAACTTATTCCTTTTGATTTCGAAGCTCTTACACAAGACCCAGGCGCAAACGGTTTTGGTACCGCCGTTGAAGATCTTTGTGGCCGTGCCCTTTTGATTCTTAAGCGTACACTCCTCCAGGATCAACTGAACCTCTGAAGGATTAAAGTACTCAACCTTACCGTCGGGGTGCTGAACCTTCCACTTCATGTAGTTGGCCCCGCGTCCGAGATTGAAACGAACTTTGAATGATCTCATGTGGTTTAGTTTAGGTGAATTAGATACTTACCGTATTGGCCATCGATAACTTGAGTTACTTGGGCTTCTCTTCTGGCTTCTATTTCGGCTTGCTTGATTGCTTCCTGAAGCTTGTCGATAAATTCTTTCATTTGTTTTTGAAATTCGTTTGTTTCTTCTGACATGGTGTATTTGTTTTAGAATGTAAAATTAAACAACCATTTCCAGTAAAAAAAATTTTCGGATGAAAAGATTCGTTAGAACTCAAAGTTAGGATTTCTTCCGTAAGCTAACTCCCCCTTCTCGTTCACTGACATAACAAGAGCTCCTTTTTCAGAAAGACTAATAAGAGTACTTTCTAATGACTCCCCTGCAACTTCATCTACGATTTTTAGAAAGTCCCTCTCGGTAATGCCGATCTCCTCTGTGTTGGCGTAATTCTCTTGCATAGTGATGATCATCTTTTTAATAAGAAGATCCTCGTCAATTAAGGGATTCTCATCAAAGAATCTGGCTTCTCTTAGAGTGGTTACCATCTCTACTGTTCTGTTGAAGATCTGTGAATTTGGGCTCATAGTGTTTTGTTTTAGAATCCAAATGTAAGGCATTTACCGTAGAAAAAAATTATTATGCCCGGAAAAGATTCGTTAGCATCAAAAGACGTCTGGAAGACGTGTCGCTGAGAATCGAGCCGTCACGCGGAACCGTTGGCGACGGTTTCTGAAGCGGCCAACAGGAATTTTATTTCCTGCTTACCACACAAAAAAAGAGACTCTTATTAGAGTCTCTTAAACACACCCGCACATTTGGTTTTTCGAATATTATAAAAGTTTGGCCATAGTCGTTCTGACCTTTTCAAAGTACTTATCTATATCCTTTGCAAACTTAACTGCTCTGGCTTTGGTCTTTGCATATGCAAAGAACTGGCAAGACTCGCTGTCAAATGTAATCCCTTTGCAATTAATCTTTTCCTGGATAAACTCTTCAAACTCGTAAGCAGAGTCAAACTCTTTGATGGTTAACTCCTTACGGGCATTGCCAGTAACGGTCCATTCTGAATCGTCCCAGTCTCCTTTAGAGACTTCTAATCCAATTGGTGAGGTGTAAGCTATTTGCATGATGTTTTGTTTTAGATAGCAAATATAATACATCTTTTCGAGAAAAACAATTTTTTCGATTCCAGTTTTCGCCCGCGGGCGCATACTACCTTACCATGATACTATCTAAAACGTCCAAGAATTCGAACATCCAGAAAACCGTTGCCAACGGTTCCGGTCTGCTGCACGGATTAAGTTTTGGCTAGGGCAAACAGAAAGAGACTTCCAAAAGGAAGTCTCTGAACCTAAAACAAACACCTATAAACAATTATCTTCTATTCAATGAATCGGTAATGCGGACAGGCCCTGAGCTTACTATAAATATTCTATCAGCCTCTTCCATTGATCTTTTTATATCTCTATGTGAGGGTGTTCTGCCCATTTTAATGGTGTACCCGCTTACTAAGGATGGGTTGTTGTAATGCTTTGGGCATTTACAGTGGCTTGCAGCCATTATGCCTAGTGCTATGAGTATATGTTTCATTTATGATTTTTTAGCTATTTCTTGATAACCATATAAGTGTTGTACCTCTTTAACCAATCTCTCCATAACCGAATCCTCGTCACTAGCATCGTATTCTTGCTTTAAGCTTGTCTTAAAAAAGAAAGCAACGGTTTGATAAGTGGTTGCCATAAAGCCGCCTTTATAGTCCTTTATGATCTCAAAGCAGCTATTCCCAGTCTCTCTGGCTATAAGCTTCATTAACACTTTACCCTGGAACGTAGACATTTTTGTAATTGGTCTGGTGAATTCCTTTCTTAACTCAGCTTCCCTACTTCTTACATATGATTTTCTTTCCCTTCTACTCATACCCTCTGACTTCTGGTTAATATCATTTAAGAGAACCCCGGCGGTTCTAGCATATGGATAAACTAGGTAGACTGCATTACGAAGTCCGGTGTACTCTGCCATTCTTTTTCTTTGCTCCTCGGTCATAGTGCAGGTAACGGTAACCGTGGACAGGTATGCCATTGGAATGATTTCTCCATTATATAAGATGGCCGAAACTGTAAGGGTGTCACGGGAAATGCGTGTGGTGTCTTGCGGTGTCTGAGAGCGTGCTCCGAAACCGGCGGAGACCAACAAGGATAATAAAAAGATCTTTTTCATGTTCTGTGTTTTAGGTTTAGAAGACAAATGTAGAAAATCTTCCCGAGGAATAAAAATGTTTATTCCATTTTTATCTTTCCCTCTTCGAACTCAAGCTTATGTCCATCAACATCTATAAGAGCACGGTCTCTATTAAGATCAAACACGTCATCGTAATTCTCTATTACAGGACGGAGATCGTTATCGTTTGCCCATGTCATAAACTTAGCTGCACCCAAATGCTGGGCTACGTCTAAGATTTTCTCCTTTGTAAATTCTGGTTTATTCTTTTTCATATCCCAAATATAATAACCAATGCTGGGATAAAAAAATAAATTTGGAACTTTCCCTGCGGGCTCACGTACGCACACTATCTTACCATCATACTATGTCAGGGGGCATAAAAAAAGTCCAGTATAACCTGGACCTGTATATGTAGGGGAGGAATATTAGAATGGACTTTTTACAAAGTTCGCCATATCATAATTCTTAGTCAACAATCTTGAAGCTTCAACCTGCAATTTACGACGGTCATAGTCTTCGATCTTGAAACCGTTGTCGTGTGTTGCGAAGTGAGTGATGCCGTTGATTAAGTCCCAAACCGAAGTTCCGGTCTTAGCTCCCTTCCTTTGATTACCCGTGAAGGTGTTGGTGTCGATACCTGCCAAGTGGAATTTAGCCTTTGTTGAAACCAAAGGGATCCAAGCTTCCAACTCCTTGGTGTCGGCGTCGGAGTAAGCCTTAAGGTCATAAATGGCACTTTCCATTTCGGCCAATGAGGCTCTCGTCTCCATAGCCAATCTCACTTTATTCTCGAACGACTCCGGACGAAAGCCTCTGTCTGCTAATTCGTTAAGTCCCTTCCAGAATTTCTCCATTGATTTCCCGTCCATTTGTCCGAGCTTCATTGACTCCTCAAAGCTTCTACCAATCATACCGTTGGCGCAAACCAAACGCTGAAGGTAAGGACTAACTTGAAACCCGCTGTTAGGTGAGTTGGTGAAAGAGATACCACCGTAGAACTCTTCGTCCTTTAACCCTTGCAATCCCCAAACGTTCTTGGGAGATGAGGCGTTGATAGCTACCCCACCATCGCTGTTGACTGAGAAGTTATTGACTTCCAAATCATACTTATTAATGATATCGCTAGCAGTGCTGACGAAAGTTTGATTTGAGATAAGATCCTTTGGGTCTGCTTGAACTCCAACAATCTTTTTGGTGTCCGGGTTAAGCACCAACGAAACCGTGGTGTTACCCTTGGCCTGACTGGCAATCTTTAGCCTATTAACGAGTTGCTGACGAGCTTTGTCTCCGAAGGCTTCTGAGAAGGTACGGTCAAACCCAACAGGCAAACCGATAATCTTACAGAGTCCTTTAAAAGCCTCGCCGTTCATCGGCACGTGTCTTCCGTCCAAGGCTAAGGTCTCATTGTTGATAACCTCAATGTCCTTGAGTCCGAACTCCCTTCGGATTGGGGTCCTGTCCATAGCCTCTTTGGCCTTGGCGTCGAACAACTGCTGAGAAATCGTTTCAAATTTTGGCATAGTGTTTATTTTATTTTAGATGGCAAATTTAAGATTATTCCACGAGATAAAAAAATCTTTTTGATAGTTTATATATTTTCGTTCTCGCTTTGAAGAATCTTAGGAATTTCATCGCCGAAGATGAGCTTATCGAAGGCTGTGGCCTCTGTCTCGATCAGGGTCCTTTCGTTAGTTAACGCTTCCCTTGCGTTCTCGTCGTTGTGGTAACGTCTTTGGTCGTATTGAACGTCTCCAGTTGCGGACAAGGAATAGAACATACGTTTGCCAACTGTGCCTCTACGATTTTTAGAGAAGACAAGATACTGTGTGCCAGAGTCTGGATCGAAACGTAACTCTAACATTCCCGTAGTGTTATGCTTGAGTTTGTTAGAACCGACGAACACACCACCTTTGGTTACCTGCTGAATGGCAATGAATGTGGTATTTTTCTGGGCGTCATTTTCGCCGAGGTTGTTGGAGATCATAAGATCTATCAACCACTTTTCTGAACTTGAACTGCTAACCTTTAACGCCTCTTTGATATCCTCTTGAACCTCTGCAAAGGAGTCTATCAGAACCACGTCATATCCCGGCTTGAGTGCGTTCTCTATAATTGTCCTGGGGTTACTGTCGCAATATTCGCCGGTGAAGAGAATATCAATTTCTCCAAACTTTGGGTAACGCTTAACGTATCCATATAAATCTATACGTGTCATTTCGGCGCATATGAATAAAACCTTATAACCAGCCAGAGCCAAATCGGAAATGACGTCGAGCGAAACCGTGGACTTACCTACCCCCGGGTCACCTATAAGCATGAAGTTACAGGCTTTGGGTATTCCGCCTTCCTCGGTGAAGACATAGTCAATAGCCTTGCCAGTTTTCATCGGGATGAATAGATCGTCCGCGAAGTGTTGGTCTTTCATGCGGACAAGCTCAATGGGCTTGTCGGTAAATTGTGTATGCATAGCTTGTGGTGCCGGGGTGAATGAAGCGGTGGGTAGTCCCAACGCCTCTCTTTTGCGGATAGCTGCTAGTCGAACAGCTTCTGCGATGCGAGCCCTGGCTTCGTCGCTCATTGGTTTTCTTTGTCCTGTTGGTTCTTTGAATGCCATAGTATGTATTGTTTTTGGTTTAGGATGTAAAAGTAAAGAAACCTTTTCAGATAAAAAAATTTATTTGAAAACTTTTTCAGACTAAAACCTAACATTGTCATAGTAGTAATGATCCCTATATCTTCTAACTTCTCCGTTCATAAGATAAACGGTAAGGACGCCGGAGTTCCATAGTGCGTGGGAGACTGGAGCATTGACGTTAATCATTTGATGGTTGTAATTGTCTTTGTAGATTTTAATTCTGGTATTTTCAACTTTGATAACACCGAATTTTTCGAAGACTGGATTGAACATAGTTTTAAGTTTTAGAACACAAATATACGACATCTTCTTGAGATAAAAAAATTATTATGGAGATATATAGGATATGACAATAAAAAACTTTGAAGACTTCGAAAAATCTGGTAATCACCTCAATGAGGAATTCTACGGAAATGAGGGACTTAAAAAAGATCTAGCTAAAGCCCTACCCGCTCTTCTTTCTGGAGACGTGGAATATCTAAAAGCATTAGCTAAGAACTATGGAGTGGGTCAAACCACCACCCCGGGAACAACTCCAGGGACAAGCACATCAAATTCAGTAGTTGATAGCGGTGAATCTAGAATTGGAACCGTCAGTGCATCAGACCTAAAAGACGAGCCGTCACAAAAACCGTCGTCAACGGTTTCGGGAATATCACAGGTTCCAGGAAATGACGACTTCATGTTGTATATGCAGCATCAACAAGGTATTGCGGGAGCCACGGGTATTCTTAGAGCTTTTATGGGGATTGGTACTATGCATCCAGATACAATTAAAACTAAAGCGGGAGTAAAATACGCTAACCTAATAATGAATGTGCCTTCGGATAGGCCGAAAGTTAAGAGTGGAATAATAAAATCTTTAGATGCAGGAGATCAAAAATCTGCGGCTTATCTATTTATGACTATGTGGAAAGAGAAATGGAATTACAAGCAAAAAGAAGCTCAGAGTTTGATAAACCAGCCAAAGAACCAGCTGGTAAAGAATGCTATTACTAAATATTGCAATAAGTATAACGTGCCTTTCGATTTTGCTATCACTGTAGCTACTACAGAATCTGGGCTGAATCCAAAAGTTGGAAACAAAAGATATAGGGGACTATTCGCTCTTAGCAAAGAAGAGTTTACTAAATATGTTCCAGGTGGTGACATTTTTAATATAGAAGACAATGCTAACGCAGGAGTTCAGTGTCTAAAAAGAAATATTCGTGAATTTATCAAGTATATGGGTCCTTCACTTACCTCTAACCTTAAAGTTAGCAATTGGGCCAAGTACGCATAAAAAAGCCTAAGCCTTACGGGGCTTAGACTTTATCCACCTAACCAAAAACTATTTTAATTTATCTGTTTACTTAACACAGATTCCAAAGTTTGAAATTCTCTTCCTGACGCTTTAACGTGTCCATCAACAAATAACCATTCTCCAGCTGCGGTGAAAAGATAACCATACTCTTCAACATCGCCGAGCATAAATTCCTCTGCATTCTCATGTTCTTCGATACTTAGATCTTCGCCTCTGTCTCGATGGTAAGCCACCGTTATACCTTTCACTCTATTATTGAAATTGTGTGTTACCCCTTCCGGAATTTCAATCTCCTCACTAAGCGACGAAAGAGCTCCAAGTGAAATAAGAGATTCAACTTTCTCTTGTGTCCTGTAATTCTTAAATAAGACTTCCCCGTTATGTTCAGGGTAGCCATCAAAGTGGCAATAGATTGAACGAACTGTACCGTCTTGATTTTCAATAGCGATTCTTGAGCGTGTTGACATAATTTTGTTTTTTGGTTTAGAATGTAAAAGTAACAACTTATTCCCAGATAAAAAAATTATTAGTAGAAAAATTCATCATCGTCTTCCTCATCCTTATAATTCTCATTTTCAAATGTGTAGGACCATTCCTCATTATGGTCATCCCATATTACACCACACTGCCTTTCATAGACGTCTGCATTATTAGAATGATACTCACTCATTGGCATAGCATCGTCGTCATGGGGAATATTATCCATATACTCCTTGTAATCCTTTTTCAATAAAGCTTTGAATTCCTGGATAGTTGTTTTCATTGTTGTGATTTAGAGTTCTGCATTAAATGAACATTGTCCTTTTTCCTTTACACAGTCACGGATTTTAACACCAAGCTCCAAACGGGCATACCACTCAAGAAGAGGTCTAACCTCTATTAGCTCAATCCCTAGAGACTCTGAAACCATAGTGTTGTTATAACCATCCAAGCGTGCAAAGAAAGCATCGAGCTGACCTTTTCGATCTCCAAGTTGGTTTAGACACTCTTCGATACCGTGGTCTATTTCCTCAAGATCCCCAGTCTGAAAGAAGTACTCCAATTCAAAGGCTTCTCCACTCTCTTCGTCTATGATCTCTTCATCAGATCCTCCAAAGAAAGATGCGTCGTCCGAGCTTTGAACTGCGAACCAGAATTTACCTTCGATGTCTCCTGAATAATAACGTCCCATATTTGTTTTGTTTTAGTTTAAGATTAAATGTGAGAATGTAAGCCTCTACCACCCGCAGGGTCTATGAAATCCGGGTCTATGAAATCGTCAAAGTTGTCATCATCGTCTCTGGTCATTATCCAAACAATAGGTTCCATGTTATCCGGATCTTGGTCTATGATTTCCACACCATAGTGGTCTCCGGTTTCAAAGAGATTGGTTGCCTTCTCTAAGGCATCTTCATAGCTTAGATCCCCTTCAACTGTAATAGCGACGGAGTCATCAAAGCTATCAAAGACTGCAACTTCAAATTTTTCATTTTCCATAGTCGTTTTGTTTTTAGAATCCAAATGTACAGCATCTTTTCCGAATAAAAAAATTTATCACAAAAAAAATCCCAGAAATTTCTGGGCTTCTTCTAAGAATAGGTTTCTGATTAAGCAGCTACCTTTGCGTTCTTACGTCCACGACTCATTTCGTAAGCAACGTTTACGATACGAGCATTGTTGTACTTACCTGAAAGAACTTCACTAACTGTACTGATAGCGAATCCTGTCTTACGAGAAACGCGGGTAACGTCTCCACGGCGACGAGCACGATTTGCGATTGCTCTTTTTTGATCCATTGTCAAACGGTTGTTCTTTCTAGGACTTTGTCCTGCATTTGTTGCTTCTTGCATTTTTCTGATTTTTGGGTTTAAATAAAAAATTTATTTTATAAGACCTTGAGTCTTTAAAGCTGTGTGTATCTCTTTTAGTCTATCATAACTGGCAAATTCGATTTCATCTAGAAGAGCCTCGATAACGTCGGATCCCATATTCTCTTCAATGCTTTCTTTTGGAATCTCTTTGTTTAGCATAAGATAACCTAATTGGCTTAGGATCCTAGCGTCGGCTGTTGGGATATACTTACTCACTTCATTTTTGATGAAGATAAGATCTACTGCTCTGCCTGTGTTTTGATTGAACATATTATTTGGTTTTAACTCCTTGAGCAATGCGGCTTGCCAGAATAATAAAGAAAAGAATTAGTAGTCCTCCGAACCAAGATCCTAGGGTAACTTTAACCGGAAGACCTATTAACATTAATCCCCAGATTAATAAAAGAGGGAACATAACAAAAAGGCCGATTCCGATAATTGTTGTAAAAATCTTGATAGCTGATTGATTGTTTTTAAGAAAATTTTGCATAACTATTTTTATATTATATGTCCCAAGGCGATCTTGTTTCACTGTCGGTCCAAACTTGTTTTCCGTTTACTAGGATCTCAACAATTTTACCGTCAGTCGAGACTTTCTCGGATATTGATTTGATATACTTACCCGGACTTTTTACCTTGTCATAGATAAGCTTCTTACCGTTCTGGTAAATGACTGTGACGGTTTTACCGCCGGGGATAAGGCTGAGGTCGTTAGTTCTGAATTCGTCTCCAACTTTTAATACACTCATCGAAATTTATTTTGGGGTTTATGAATACGGATCTAAATCTGGATTTGGGATAAGATTCCAGCTCTTCTCTGCTCCTGGCATTCTACCTAAGCTTATAGCCTTGGCGCACTCTTTTAGTTTCAGTAAAGCTCCGGTATATTCGCCTTCGTCTATCAGTTTGAAAATCTCCACTGCGTCTTTGCCGGAAACGTCGGCTTGATAAATGACTGCGTGACGATGTCTGTTGGCGTTGACTCTAAGAGACATGAAGCTTAACTCTCTTGGATCAATCTGGAATCTTTCTAACTCAGTATTGATCTCGGCTGGTTTAAAGCTTTCTAATCCGTGTGCATCTGCTATACCGTAAACTATCATAGTGGTTGTTTTATTCTATATATTAATGAATCACAAAGCAAATATAGAATAAGAAATCGAAGATAAAAAATTTCGGAGAATCTTTTTCAAAAATAAGGAGTCTTTCATTAACAGAGAAGACTCCTTACGTATGAAAAAATTGGGCGTACGGGTTTATATATCAACTCCATGATCTCTTTTCAAGGTCTTGTAAATACTTTAACGTAAGCCCCCGATAGAACCACCTTAGGGTTTCATATTCCTCTCTCGAAGGCTTTCGGATTTCTCCGAGATCCCAGCTTCGGATCAGACCTTGAATGATCACCGCCTTGTGTTTTCTGATATCATCTTGTCTCTTTCTCCTTGCCTCTAACCTCCCCGATACACCTCCTCTCCTCTCTGTTTCTTTTTTAATACCTTTCTCCTTTTTCAGAATCCGGTATTTCTTTTTCAGATGGTCTATCAATCTCATTTTTGATTCATAGATTGAGAAAGCATTTCAGTGGTTACTGGTTTGGTAAGAAGGTGAATTGAATTTAATACGATAGCGTACTTGTCTTCCGGGTTAATAGCAGATAAGTCTATATCTCTTCTGATAGATATAATCTGCAGGTAAATACCGCGGGCTAATTTCTCTACGCTTTTATTATACTCCTTTAGGAGTGTCTCCGATCTTGGATCCATAAGATTCTTGGGTTTTATTTTGGGTCATTCCGCTGGAGCACCTCCAGCAGAGAACTGAAACTGCATTCTTATCAACATTCTTGACTTTCTCTTGACATCCTTTACAGTTCATAACTTTGCTCTCAAAGGAGACTTTGCTATCCTTTTTGTTGCTCATGCTTAAAAGTTTAGATCTTCTTTAATTGATTCGTCAGGAGTTATTTGAAACTCTGGCATATGGTCTTTAACAAAGCTCTTAAGGAACTGGCACTTCTCGTACTCCTCCCTAAGAATAAAGAATGTTGTCATCCGATTGATAGCCTTTTGGATCGATGAGACCTCCGCTTCGTCGAGGGCTTTCTTTCCACTCTTAACCAAAAGATCGTAAGCTTCGTAACAACCTTCGATAAACTCCTGTTTGGATTTTTCTCTGTATTGTCTCATTCGTTCCTCTGAGGAACTAATTTCGTCATCGTCATCTTCGAACATAACTAATTATTTATAATATTAATCGAAGTGGATAGTCCCGTCTCTTTAACCTCTCTATAGACTGTTCCGCCTTCTGAAATAACTTCCAATTCGCTTTCAAAAGCTGTTGAGGTGTCTCTGTAGATCTTTTCCCTTAGAAGAGCTCCACCTGCCATATAAACTTTACTCTTGATAGCTTCGTGGTTTTTCTTGCTGTTCGTCTTGCAAATAAACTTAACTGCTGCCATTTCCGTTTATATATTCTACAGCAAATCCACCTAAAGTTTTCGATCTATTAATCCCCCGACCATCCCTATATTTGGGTCCGCTGAAAAAGATGGAGGCATGGCTCTCATCTGGTGCAACCAGCCTTTGAAGAGGATCTTTTCTCTTTCGCCTAGCTCTTTATGGAATTTGGCAAACTCGCCAGAGCTGGCATTAAAGTCTGCGATTAACTCTTCTAAAGTGCGAGGGGCTTTTTCTTCGTTTGACATATACTTGGTTTTTGGGTTTAAAAGTTTAAATTGTTTGAGTTCTCTATCAAGGTTCCATCTTCGCTAAACTCGAAGTTTGACTCTGAGAGGATCTCGGCAATGTTTTCGTCCGAGAAGTATTCATCATAACCGGTTTGTATGCGGTGTAGGATCGAACTCAGGTGGTCTTCGAATTTATCCCTGGCGGCTTGGAAGACGGGATCGTCTGGATCAACCGATAATTCCTCATCCTCTAAGACCCAGTCGGCGTACTCTATATTCAGTTGGGTACCGAAGGTGCCGTCTTGAATGAACCAGCTAACCTTGTCTTGCATTGCTTCAGGTATACCGAGCCACTTCAGAAACATCTTCTCATTAGTTATCTCCAAGGGCTCGGCTATACAAAGGTCGCTGCTATCCAGATCAACCATAATCCCTTTGCGTTTGTTCTTGAAGACGAACTGGCCATACTTGCCATCTGGGGTGAGGTTCCTGTCATAGTAGTCTTCACCGAGCAGATCCGCCATCTCTTTGTGTGGTGGCTCGAACAGTGAGCAGTCATCTATAGACCATTGGAGGGCTTCGTGGCCCTGAGACTGCATGAGGTCGTCTCTGACCTCTTCTATGGCCTTGGGCTTGGCCTCTGGCAGAAGTTCATCGAATTTGTAGAGAGTTACTGTACGCATAGTTGTTTTGTTTTAGAAAGTAAAGATAATGAATCCTTTCCAGATAAAAAAATTATCCAAAGACGATTTCTCCGAAGAAGACAGTTTGCAAGATGCAGTCTGCTGTGGTGGCGTCGTCCTCTTCGTGCTCCATTTGAAGCAGCCATTTAGCGTCTGTGGTCTGCACCTTCTCGTGCACATCTTTTAATGTGATCTTTCTGGTGTACTCGCCATCACAATCATGATCTATCATCTTAAGTGGCTTGCCATCTTTGAGTATCTGCATAAGCACGTCCTCAAAGCAGGGTGAATTAAGCTTCTTACGGGCGGCTAAATAATCTTTCTCCTTGAAGTCGAGCTCCAAGCCATACCCTTCAACATAGCCTAAGCCATTACAAAGTGAATTGTAAAAGAATTTTTCTGATTCCTCTGGTGTTAATAAGATTTTCATAATTATTTGTTTTAGAATCCAAATGTAAGGCTTCCCTTTCAGATAAAAAAATTTATTACAAAAAAAACCAGGAATTTTTCAATTCCTGGCTGGCTTATCAACTATAGGGGTTAGCTGATAAACGAATTAGAACTTATAAAGTACCCCAAAGCTTCCTGTAGTGAACGGACTAGTTACACCTTCGAATCCAACTGTTAATGTTGAATGTGAATCGCTGTTAGTGTAGCTTACTAGATCTGCTAATTTCATGCTAAGAGCTAATTTTGGACTAACGAAGTAGTTAGCACCAAGACCAAGACCTGCTGTAGTCGAAGTTGTCTTAACGCCAGCGTCTGTAGAGGAGTTGGCAGCAACACCTAATTGCGAGTAAACGTGTGCGTGTTGTCCGATGTTCATAAAGTAACATCTTGCGAATGCACCCACGTTTGTTGTTTTAACATCTGCGGTTTCACCTAATTCTGCAGATAGACCAACTGCAACGCGATTAGTTACAAAGTAACCAACTGTTGGGTTTAGAGTCCAAGTTGCTTTAGTATCAGTTGCTTTAGTATAAGAAACTGTACCTTCTAACATCTTGTCTGATTTCTTAAATGCGCATGGCATCTGTGCACTAGCAACTGCTGAAGTCAAAGCAACTGCTACAATCAAAATGATTTTTTTCATCTTTTGTTTTTTATTTTTTTAATCGCCCAGAGATATTTCTGGACGTCTATTATAGGCCGGTGGGGTCATTTTGTTTCATCCAGCTGCTGGGAAGCTTCCGCTGCGGCCGTCGCGGAACCGTTGGCCACGGTTTTTATGTGATGCATGCATCGCTGCAGAGACGCACAAAAAACCCAATCCGAAGATTGGGCTGGGATATCTTTAGTTGAATTATTACTTTTTAGCTTCTCTGTAATTTTTACAAACAGAGTCTATATGGGCGCAAACTTGCTCTCCGGTATATGTAAGATCCTTTTGCATTATAGATAAGCTTCTTAATAGAATATCTATAAGAGCCTCTTTTGTCATATCGGGAAAGTCAATTGTTCTTGTCCTTGATGTGGAAATTTCTCCACCTGACCCTTTAGTTTTTGCGATCTTTATAATTCCAGCAGGGAGAACAGCATTCAATGTGGCAAGTTGCTTATCGTTAAGATAGTAGCCTAAGGCGTTTCTGAAGCCAATTCCCTTTCTGGTTTCCCTGGTTTTACCCATCTTATCAGCTTCAGCCATAGTTTTGTACCTCACATTTCTCAAATTCTGTATGCTTGGAAACCAATATTGCCAAACCTGTTGAACACCAAAGAAATCCTCTTGTGTCTTTATTTCCTCTCTAAACGTCTTTATCACAGCTTCTTCATTCTCGGTAAACCCGCTTAGTGCATTAAGAATATCAAGTGCTATTTGTTTATGCTCGGGCTTTGCTTGTTTGATGCTCCAGAACTTAGGAGTGATGATTTTATTTGCCGGGGCAGATTCTCCATTGGATAGACTACTGCTTATAGGGAGGATTATAACCTTAGTTTTAGTTTTAGCTTTTGGTTTATTATCCTCATTAAGGAAATCCTCGTAGCTGGTTATTTTGTTCATACTCATTTTTTTTATTCTGTCTTATATATCAAAATACCACCGGAATATTTTGTTCATACTCATTTTTTTTATTCTGTCTTATATATCAAAATACCACCGGAATATTTTTTTCTTCTCGGGGAAATGCCATACATTTACATTGTGGCACTAGGGGACACCGGTCACGGGCGTGGCTCTCAAAAGGAGCCGGGAGAGTAGACTCCAACCTGCGCCTAAGTTGCGCTCGGCCACACGGCTGCGATATAGCTCGCCATCCTCTTGTTACCTACACCCTTGAAATCCGCCGGAAGAATGTTCCGATACCTCTTGGCAGTGACTATGTGTCTCTCATGAGCCCGGCCATGAGCTTTCAGCAGCTCTCCTATCACCACCTCCGCAAACTCCGGCGTGCTGATTCGGCAAACCTCGGCCTTCTTGGAGAAAGCCTGATTGTCAATGAATCGCTCAGCCGAAACCTCGGGATCATCCCCAGCCTCGAAGAGATCCTCCTTCTTAATTCCCAGCTTACCCTGCCAGGCCAGAGTGAGAAAATCCTCCAGACCACCTTGGTTCTCCTCCCAAGTAGTGGGATCGGCATCAAAGACAAGCCAGAATCCCAAATTCTCCATATCCTCTCGGATTTCCCCCCAGTCCAAGTCAACTATCCAAAGGTCCTTCTGGTCTGTGCCCATATAGACTAGGGCGTAGTGGTCACCTATATAGAGAACGTGAAAGAGCTTCTCCCACTTAGGTAAATCCAATCTTCTCTTAAAGGGCTCGGTGGGCTCGTCGTCATCGGGAATGTCGTAATCCGGGTCGTCGTCATCCCAGTTTTCGTTTAGGGGTTTAATATGCTTCATACACCTATATATCCGGGGCGAGGCGAGCTCCTATAGGGATCTAAGGCAGCCTGGCGGGGCGAGATTAGCGGGGGAATCTGTGGGACCGGGTGAGCCCGACCGGGGATTCACACAAATCTCCACAAAATCACACAGAATTCCAGGATTTCCCAGACGTCCCGGCGAACCGTCGGCGGTGGACTCGGCCCGGGCTGGGAAACTAGGCAAACGCGGCATCACAGAAATCACCGTGTACCCACCCTGGGTGGTGGCTCGGTCCTGCAGAGGGGTTTCCATCAGGGGCCAGAGCTCCCTCAGATTCCCCATATACACCCACTTAGCCGTCCCTCATCTAGGCTCTTCCTAGCACCTCCCACGCGTGTCCACTAGGGGTTCCGGTCTTCCCCTTGCATACTATGTTACCATCATACTATGTGGGGAGGCCTATCCAAGCTTCTCCTCATGATATATGCTGGACTAGGTGCTGGCACTAGGTAGGGGTAGGCTCCCCTTCGCATACTACCTTACTACTATACTATATGAGGGGACATAAAAAAGTCCAGAATAACCTGGACTGTATGATTGGAGTTTTGTGTGGGCTTCTAGCTGAGCCTGGAGGCTATAGAGTCCATAGCTAGAGCAAGCTCGTGATCCTTCTCTGTAGGCACATCTCCTGCGTCATGGGTTCTAAGCCAGCACTGGACAGTCTTATAAACGTTGGTCCACTTGGGATGGTGATTCATTTGGTTGCACACCTCTGCGACCTCGTTCATAAATGCCATGGCAACTTTGAAGTCCTTGAACGTGTATCTCTTATAGAGGGATGAGTCTTGCATCTCCCAGCCTGGTGGTGGTGTGATCTCTCCCTCCTTGATCGGCACGCATCTCGGCACCTTTCTGCCTTTCTTGATCTTGGTGCCAATCTGCTTGTAGCCTGTCCAGCATGGGCCTTTAGCCTCTAGCATCTCGTATGTGTCTATGTGTTTCATGTCTTATATATCATTGGCTTGTGGTGGGCGGGTCTCCTGGGGGTTTAGTGGACTTTGACCCACTCGAGCTCTATGAACACCTGCTTTCGGTATAGACTCTTGATCTTGAGAGCCATGGGTCGGTCCACTCCATAGACCCTCATATACCCTTCGGTGTCCATGTCCCAGCGTATCTCCCCTATGGGAAACGATGAAACCCCCCAATCATCCCTCTCCACTGAGACAAACAGATCGAGCATGTGCTGGGGTGTGTCCATTACCGCCTCGTACTGGTAGATCAGAGCCCAGTCTATCTTCTCATCGGTGGGATGCCTGAGTCTGTTATGCACCATCTTGTCCCATAAGGGGTAGTTTGATTTGTAGAGTTCGGGCATGGACACCAGGGTCTCTAGCTCCTTCAGATATTGCTTTAGTGTTTGGGCTTCTAGCTCTTTGATCTCGTCTTGGTTCATAATCCAAATATAACCCATAAACTCGGGGATTTTTCGAAAACCTGCCCGGGGGCTTAGACCACAAAAAAGCCTGGAGGTGAGTCCAGGCTGTATGAGATGGTAAGTTTATCTTTCATTTACGCGTAATCTCCGCCAAATTGAGAGGCTTGGTCCGATTTAGCCAGTGCGTTTATTCCATTTAAAAATTGATCCAAATCTTTAAATCCGTTTTTAGCCCAAGCCAGCAATAGCCAGGATATGTTTGTATCGCTTTCCTTTCTAAGGATATAGGGCAGGATCATTTTTTTGCTTATGTCCTTCCCAGGGGAAACCCCTAGAACTGATCTCATAGCAATAATTCGAGATGCATTTTCAGTTATCTCATCTATGTATTGGCCATTACCCTTTTCCATGCATAGTTTAGTCCAATAAAAATATATGTTCTTTGCCTCGGTGTCGCTACTAGTTTCTTTTGATATTCTCTTTATTCGAGCTAAAGCTGATTCCATCTCCGCCTCTGATTTTTTACCCGATAATTTAAAATATAAATCCTTAGCAGTTTTAAAAAGACCCCCTCCTCCAAACAAGGATGCTAACGGACTTGATTTTGGTTCTCCTGGGCCAATAAAAGTCTTTCCAATTTGGGCCTCTGGATTTATTGGACAGATCTTAAACAGTAAATGTTGAATCTCATGGATCATAACGAACTTCATTTCGTCAAACATGCTTTTTTCTAATCCCTTAACACAATTCACGAATATAATTCTATTAAGCTCCGGATCTTCAGGAAGAACAAAAGCAATAGCATCGGGGTATTCCTTATAGAATTTAGATCCTGTGGGATATATTTTTTCAATTTTCTTTCTGACTAATGGGGATATGCCTTCCTGCCAAAGACCGCTATTTGTATAGTAGGCAATTTCAAGATTTTCGATCGCATTTAAATACTTTTTAAAAATTGATTTTTGGCTATTAGCAATTGCTGTATTCTTTGATTTCTCGTAGTTGTCTCTAAATTTTCTGGCAGTAATCGGGCTAGCAAACAATTTTTTTAACTCCTCCTTAGCCCCCTTTAATGATTCTTCACAGTCTTCCATAAAACCCTCTTCCTCCATATCTTTTTTTAATTTTAGGAGATCAGTAACAGCTTTCGTCCTTAGTCTGGCATATGTTTTTCTACCTCCGGGGTATTTTCCTCCCTCCAATCCCCCTCCTTTGCCCAAATAATCGCTAGGCATCTTCTGATTAATCTTGGGGATTTCGAATGAAGGCTTTCCTTCTTTCGGTTTCCCCTCCAACGGTTTGTCAGATTCATTCATTGATGAATCTGATGTGAAATCATAAAAATTTAAAATTCTTCTCATCTTTTGGTTCTATCCTATATATCATGAGGCTAACCTCAAAAACCTGGAATATATAATATCCTAAGTGCGGTCGTCTCGGCTTGTTCTTGGGTATAACCTTTAGCTAGGTGCTTCTGAATTAACCCATTCTTTATTTCGCGTTCTTCCAGAATGCTGGCTTTAAATTCCTCTACTGAAAGTCCTCTGGACTTGGCCAGGCTTTCAATTGAATACCTTTCTGCCAAACCTCTTTTTGGTGCAAATTCGTTATTCATAACTTTCTATTTTATATGCTGCTCAATATCATTTATACATTCACCAATAGTTTCCCAAAAATGGGTTGGCAAATTTGATAGAGACCATCCATCTACATTTTCAGGAGCACTAAAGTTAATTAATGCTTCTCTAAAATCCTTTAAGTTCTGTAGTGTATTTTCTAATGGATGCTGTTCGTTATTCATAACTTTTATATTAATATTGTAAATGTACGGCAGGAGCCCGGAGTGAATCTGATGAAATCCGTGTTTTTTGCGACCCCATGGGGTTTAGCTAAATACCCTCTGACACTAGCACCATCCCTGTCTGGAAAGCACCGCAGTAGACTCTTGACTAGAAAGCTCATATTTCTCATAATATTTGAGAATATGCAACAAATCCTCAATAAAATTCTGATAATAAGGGTAAGAAAAATAGATATAACATAAAAAATAAAATCTATAAATGAGAGCCCTGATTTTTTACCTTATCATTTTGTCGTCCCTAGGAGCACAGGCAAAGAATTATTACGTATCATCAAGCACGGGAAATGATGCTAATGCTGGCACATTGGGCGCTCCGTGGCAGTCACTAAATAAGGTGAACACAGCCACCTTTGCTTCTGGTGACACCATTTCTTTTAAACGAGGGGATGTGTTTCAGGGAAAGCTTATTCCCAATAGAGACAACCTAGTGTTTAATGCTTATGGTACAGGAAGCCTTCCTGAGATTACCGGATTTGTAACTGTTACAGGATGGACTCTTTCAGGGGTGGGCATCTACAGTAGTAACCCTATAACCAGTGATCCGAGTAGAGCTTCGATAGTAACGGTTAATGGTGTTCTGACAGGAATGGGTAGATTCCCTAATTACACAGCAACAAATAAGGGATATCTAACCTATCAGTCAGTGGGTACACTTTCAGCTGGAGATACCAGTTTGACTAGCAGTCAGTTAAGCACAACTAACTGGACAGGAGCTCAGATTATTGTAAGGAAAGAGAGATGGATTTTAGATACAGGAAGAGTTAAAAGCCAAGTTGGTACAAAGGTGAGCTATAGAAACCCAGCTCCAGCTAGTGGTGATATTTGGTCAGGTGTTACTAACACCTATCCCGGGAAAGCTAATTACGGGTTCTTTTTTCAGGATGACATCAGGACTCTTGACAGTTTTGGGGAGTGGTATTGGAACAATTCAGGGAAAACATTACAAGTGTACTTTGGCAATCTCAATCCAGCTAGTTATACCATTAAAGTGAGTGCACAAGATACATTGGTTCACTGCGGTGGATACGGTGGGAGAACAGCAAGGAGTAATATTAAGTTTAGTTACCTTAGATTTACCGGAGCTGGTTATGCTGCTTTAATAGCAAAGGATGCTAGCAACATCACCGTATCTAATTGCGAATTTGAGTACAACTTTGATGCTGTAAAGATGTGGTATGTGGCGAATGCATTGGTTGAGTCCAGCACAATAAAGAACTGCCTTAACACTGGGGTTCGTCTTCAGGGGAGAGCAGATAGGGCTGTTACTGTTAGGTTTAATACCATTTCTAAGTGTGGACTTATCCCCGGAATGGGTAGATCAGGTGATGATGGACAAGGTGCTGCTGTGTTTGTAGATGGGCTTGGGGTAACAATTACTAATAACAGAATAGATAGTATTGGCTTCAATGGTATTGATTGGAAGGGTGGTAATGTGCTTGTAGACAAAAACTATATCACTAATACTAATAGTGAGAAGAATGACGGTGGAGCTATTTACACTTACACAGGTTTAGGCAAGACAAACAGAACAATTTCTAATAATATCATTATCACTACAGTGGGAGCAGCAGCTGGTACTAGCACAACTACCGGAGATGCTAGGGGTATTTATATAGATGGAGCTAGTGATGTAAACATTACAAGTAATTCAGTTTCTTCTACAAATGGAGAGGGAATATTTCTTAATAATAGTAAGAGAGTTAATATTCGTACCAACATGGTGTATAACAGTACAGATTGTATTTCTATGAACAGGCTTCCTAGCGACACATCTCAGGTGAGAAACAATACGGTTAAGAAAAATGTCATATATCCATCAACCACCTCTCAAAAAAACTTCTTTTACTGGAACGGTGCGTTAAATACTCCTACAACAATCACTATCCAGAATGATATGAGATTGATTGCTGTATTTGATAGCAACTACTACAGAGATGACGTAACCAATCCATTTGACTACTATTACCATCTTACCTCTGGTGGTACATTTGTAGATCCCGCAAGTTTGAAACTGACTGCCTGGAAAACATTTATAGCTGGGGATGCCGCAAGTGTAGCTATTCCTACAACAACATTTATTCCTTTTTATAATACTACTAATGCCCCTGTTGTCACTACATTGGATGGTACATACAGAGATGTATATGGTAATAACTATATTGGAACCATTACAATCCCTGCCTATGGATCAGCTTTATTAACAAAGATTTCAACTGCTACAGTTCTAGTAAGATCTTCCTCTAATGAGGGATCCCCTAATCCTGTTAAAGATGTATACAGAATAAATTTTTTTTCAGAATCCGCTCAATTCTCAAATGTGAATGTTATAGATGCGATGGGAAGAATAGTATACAGAAATAAAATACGTCTATCTAAGGGGAGTAATATAGTGGTTGTAAATACCTCTGTGATATCGTCAGGAACATATATCCTTTTGTTAAGTCTAACAAGCGGTTCAAAAATTTACAGATTTGTAAAAAATTGATAAGAGGTTAATTAAAACATTCCCCCTTTTAGACCTTTGACTAGAGCGCTCATGTCTTTAAGACCAGTTCTCTTCAGAACCCCCGCCTTTAAGTCGGGCAGATCATTTAGCAGATTGTTCTATTTGACTTGCTTCCATTCCATCTCTATAAGGGGTGAGTCCTCGTATAGACTCTTCATCTTCAAAGCCGTGTCCCTATCCACCCCAAATTTCTTCATATATCCCTCCACTGATTCCATTCCAATATTCCATTCGGCGAGAACGTACCCGTCATATCCATTCATTCTATCGGCTATTTCGGCCATAAATACATTAAATGAGTGCTGAGGCTGACCTGTGACCTTCTGTCGATAGTGCTCCACCTTCTTCTCGTAGATGGCTTTGTCCACGTTCACACTAGATGGAAGATCGCGATAAGAAACTAAACAGATAACGTGCTCCCAGAGAAATCTTTTGGGCAGGAAGAGATCGGATGAGCTTACCCTTGAGTAGAGCTCCTCTAGATACTCCTCCCTAAGGAGTTCCCATAAATAGGAGTTATTATCGAGATCTTCCCCCTTTGATTTAGATTTAATCATAATCCAAATATACGGAATAAGCTCGGATGAATTGTGAATATAAGATTAGATAGTGGCTTTTCTTAGACCCTGAATTATTTAATGCCAAAGTAGAACAGATCCTTAGGATCAGCCTGATCTATAGGTAGCACCTTGGAGACTGGAGAACCAGGATGGAAGCTTCTGATCAGTCCATTAGATTCCTGTTTGTACTCCACAGCCATCATGCCTAGAGATGGCGTTGAGTAGCTAGTGAAAGCTAGTGGCTTAGATGCTTTATCTGGGTTCAGTCTGCTATATGTTGGGAATGCGTCGGAGTAGAGAGCTGGTGTCCACGCACCATCTTTAAGAATGATCCAGACCTGCTTGCCGTTCTGGGTCTTGGAGAGTGATATTCTGTATCCTTTATCTAATAAGTGCTCGTAAGCCATCATAGCATCTAGACTATCCTCAGGTACAAACATGGAGTTGGGATACCAGGACTTTAGCCCTTGATCTTCCCCTCCTGTGTTGGCGTGTGAGCTTTTCCACCTCTTGGTCTCTCCCTTCTGTGAGAGAAGATACTTGGATCCCTGTGCGGTCTCGAAGTAGGTTGTAATCGGTGAGAGTGAGGGGGAGACAAGATTCTTGCTGGTAGTGCTCTCGAATATATGGTAGTCATGGATATGCTTCATATAATTATATATCTATTTAAATTTTTAATACTATTAAACCATACCGCTTCTTAGAGCTGCTGCTAGTTTGGAGTAGTCTTTTATACCAGTTCTTTGTAATACCCCGGCTTTAACATCAGGCAATGCATTTAATATATTGATATCCATAGGATTTTCTTTGAAGTATTGATCTAAGAAGTCATTGTCTAGAAGTGTCATAAAAAGAGTAAATCCCCTTTCCCTTTCCTTTGGTGTAGAATTCCAATTGTATATATTAGTGTGTATGGTGTATCCGCCTCTTTCTATATCTGGGATCTGAGTATTAGAATAACGATCACTGGTGATAGCTTCATTCCTATAAGAAATAAGCTGTGCTATTGCTTCAAGAATATATGATCTTGAAAAATTGCCACCTGATCTATTCCCTCCTTTATTAATAAAGATTGACATACCCCCCTGATATATGGAATAAACACTTTGGGGTAAATCCCTTAAAGATTTGAGATTTTTACATGCCTCAATTGTCACCTCACCAACTTCAGGCATTCCACTTAGATTGTTAATGAGGGTTCGATCTGCAAAAAATTGGCTTTCAGGATTCATCTCAGGAGAGCCAATAAGGGATTTCAGAGGATTTTTTGAACAATCAAATCTCCTACCCACTTCTTTCGGACATCCCTCTAGCGTTTCTAATTTATTAGAACTGCAGACAAATGAGTGTGCACAATATTCTGGAGCACCCCTTAATGTTGTGAGCTTATTGAGTGAGCAGTCATAATTTCCGTCCACTCTTTCAGGTCCTCCCTCTAGCGAGGTGAGTTTATTACTCGAGCAGTCAAAATATCCACCAACATATATCGGAGCAATATCTAAATTGGTAAGTCCCATATTATTACAAACGAAATGAACCAAAACGTTTCCGAATCTGATCCCCTCGGGTATAGATTTGATCATGGACATGTTAACATTACCTTCAACGTCAATTCTTTGAGTTTCCTGGTTAAAACTCCAAGATCCATTAACCACCTTATTTAAGAATGCAACTGTTGGATCTGGAAGATCACCATGCTCTGGGTTTCTTTCTATTCCTTTTTTTGAGAGCTTAGTGAATTTCTCTATAAGGTAGTCAAACATTTGCTTAAGTGTAAAGCTATCACGATAATTTTTAATGAATCCTGAAGATGCCAACTTATTTCTAATGTACCCTGATTGTTGAAGTGTTATACCTCCTGGATAGTGTGGAATGGCAAAGTTCATGAGAAGAATGCTACCGTTCTTGGCCATTTGCGGCGTGGTGGCGTCAGTAAATCCAAGCTCCTGGAGTTGTGTCCATTCAGGCATGTCTTTCCAGTTATCTGGCCAATCTGATGGATCGTTGATTGTCCCCTCATTCAGAAAGAATTCTGCTGCGCTTAAAATGTGTTTTCCCATTATATCATTTTTTTTCTTAGAGCTTGTCCTAATGATGACATGTCTCTTAGTCCTGTTCTTTTGAGAACTTCAGCTTTAATTTCTGGATAACCGTCTAGAAGACCAATCTCTAGTGGATTCTCCTTAAAGAATGAGTCGACTAAATCGTCAGTAACATAAGGTGTCATCAACAATTTCATTCTCTCTGAACTAGCGTATATTTTACAGTCATCGTCTTCAACTCCTAAAAAGAGCTTTGTGTATGATTCTGAGGTTCCCCATGTTCCATTATACAAAGTGAAGTCATTACATATAAAGCTACCCCCTACTTTTTCAGGAGCTCCGTATAGTGATTTAAGTTCACCTAATCCGGTTCTGGTATAAAAGTTTCTTTCTATAACTCTAGGTGCTCCCTTAAGAGATACTAGTGGATTTCCCTCGCATTTGAAATCACCAGGTATATACTCTGGACTTCCCTCTAGATTCTTTAAATCACAAAGTGAGCAATCAAATACTGATGGATATAGATCATTCTCGTCGTAAGTGTGTTCATATCCAATCTCCCGAGGTGCTCCTTTTAAAGATTTTAGTGTTGTATTCCCACTACAAACGAAATTTCTTCCCACCCTTTCAGGAGCTCCTTCAAGTGATTCCAAACTGTTCTGCTCACAGTGGAAGGATCCTCCAACATCAGATGGACTTCCCTCCAATGTAGTAATTGCAGTGTCATTAACAAAGAAACCCCCCCAAACCTTTCCGAATTTTAATCCAAGAAATCCTGTGAGATTCTTTCTTAGATTGGATGAAAACCTTGTTCCATTAGATCCATGTGCATAAAAATCATGATCAACATCAATCATTCCTAGTGGATTTATTGACCATTTTGAATGTCTATTCCCTGCCGTTGAGCAGGTGTCCAGCCACTCCCTCTGCTCTGGTGTGATCTCTTGTGATTTCTCGAATAATTTATATGTTTTTAAGTTTCTCATTCTTATCTTTAAAGCATACCTTTGCTAAGTGCCTTTCCTAAAATAGATAGGTCCCTAAGCCCAGTTCTCTTAAGTACCTTCTCCTTAAATTCAGGTAAATTGTCTAGAATACCGATTTCAAATGGATTCTCTTTGAAATATTGATCAACAACATCGTCAGACAGTATGGTTAGAATTAGCTTTTTAGAATCCTCGAGATTTATTATTTGTAATGGATCTTCTGTGTTGTTTCTAGTGCTTTCAGTTTTTCTTTCTAACACATTCAGCCAACCCCCAACATTCCATTGTCCGTCAATAGTAGCAAATGAATCACAACGAAACTTACCTCCTATCTCCATTGTTACCCCCTCGAGGGTCTCAAGAGGATTATTAGTGCAATCAAAATACCATCCAACTTTTTTGGGCGATCCCTTTAAAGATGTTAAATTATTTCCGCTACAATTAAAATAACCGTCAGTTTCCATATTCGAAGCTCCTTCTAGAGAAGTTAGATTTTTATTTCCTCTACAGAAGAAATGTCCAACTTTTTCGGGTGCTCCTTCTAAAGAGAGAAGATCGTTACTACAACACTGGTAATACGTTCCAACCACTCTAGGTCCGCCTTTTAGCGACTGAAGCTTATTCCCATCGCAATCAAAAGTTCCATTTACTATTTCAGGTCCTCCTTCTAAAGTCTCTAACTCGTTTCCTTTACACTCAAATTTTCCCATAATAGTTTGGGGTGCACCTTTAAGTGTAACCAACTTACTACTTGTGCATATGAAATCACGACCAACAATTTTTGGTGCTCCTTCCAAAGACGTGACCTTTGTCGCATAAAATTTAAAATCTCTACCAACTTCTAATGGTCCACCTTCCAATGAATCTAATGGGTTATTCGAGCACTCGAAATCAACACCAACAGTACGGGGGGTTCCTTCAAGGGATAGCAGGTAACAAGAGCTACAGTCAAAAGATCCAGTCACATTTCCGAATCTAATTCCATGAAGTGCCTTGTTTTTTGGCGTAGGAAAATAGACAGCGCAACTAAAGCTACCGTTAATATCAACAAGTCCTGTTTGTGGATTCAATGTCCATGTTGAATCCTTTTTAACTTTTCCATTAAGCCATGCAATTTGCTCCTCAGTAAGTTCTTGGTGTTCCTGACTCTCATTAACACGTTTTGATTTCTTAGCTCTCTTATAAAGAGCCTTATCGCTCATTTCTGTGGTTCTGCCCCCAACAATAAAAGAATTGACTCTAGCCATTGCCCACTGCTGAGGTGTTGTTCCTGGGACGTGTCCATTCTTCCAAGCAGCATACCCTCTGCTCCACACTTCTCTAAGAATCGATAAAGGGAATCCTGATTTTTTTGCCTTTTTTTTAAGTGATTTATAAACTGGACTATCCTTACTCATCTTAGAGGCTTCATCCAAGTTTTCAACTGTGAACGTTTCGAAGTCCATTATTCTGTCTTTCCCCGCACTCTCGTTCTCTCCAAACATCTCTTTGTACTTTTTTGTGTACTTGCTCTTTTTGGTTGGAACTGCTTTACCCTTTCCTGCCTTTCCACTTTTATAGTCAGCATCCCAGTCCTTGTATGCAGAGGGATCATCATCCTTCTTATCGCCATGTTTTTTTATTTCCCTTTTCATGATATTGGGATTAGATGTGAGATATTTCTTAGGGAGCTTCAAATTTTACGAGTATTATTTTGCACTTTATATATCCTGATTTAAATAGGACCACGTAGATTAAAGTATTCCTTTATCTATAGTTTGTCCTAATCTTGAAAAGTCCTTTAGGCCTGTTCTTTTTAGAACCTCATCCTTAAGTTGTGGATGGTCAGCTATCATATACAGATCTAAGGGATTCTCCTTAAAATAAGCATCAAGTATATCTAAAGGTGCTTTTGGTAGAAAATTCTTTTTCCCTGTATTTTCCATTTTTGAGATCATATCACTTACCATTTTATGAGATTCTGGATCAGCTATAAATCCTGATGCAATCTTTTCTGGACTATTTGACTTTGTGAATTTTGTTTTTATGAATTCGTTATCCGAAGTTAATATATGAAAATAATCACTATCATTCGAATAAGCTAATGGGATAACGGCAGAGCCAATCAATGAAGCGATAGTAGTCCAAAGATTTCCATCTATAGAGTTGTCATCCCATCTATTAGAGTATTCTCCCCCACCATTTAGATCTATGCACAGAAAATTCCAAGATGAGTCGAATGGGTAATATGCATTTTTCCATTGTTGAAATGTGTCATTAATATACTTTGTAGTCATTTCATCATAATAATCTGGCTCATTCGCAACTCTTTCTGCATCAGCATCGTCAAGTCCAAAATCTAAAAGACAATCTTCAATTTTTTCAAGACATTCTGCCATCTCTTCCTCGTCATTTTGGTCTTTTGCATCTTGATACTTCTGTATGCTATAATTGAGACTTTCCCACCCATCTGAGCCATGGATTGGTCCATTGTTTGCGTTAACATACTCGTCATGAAGCTCATCAATGCTATTTGGGGATTTCCATGAACCATTCCTCCTATATAAATCGTCCTCGTCGACTTCAGAAAGGATTGGATAACCATAGTCTTCATTTGCTTCTGTTTTAAAATAAAAAAGCTTATAGCCAGTCTTCTTTTCTTCGTTCTCTAAGAATAACTCAAACCTCTTAATTCTTTTCATATTCATCGGTAATTTTGATTCACATATATATTCCTTTGCCATGATAGATTATATTAAAAGATGGAATGCTTTAGGTGTTTTAACAAAGGTCTCAGTTTGCGAGGCTCAGAGAGGATCTATGAAAACCATCAGGCATTCAAATCTGGTGAACGGTTCTGAATCTCCAGATATTATTAAAGACTCTAATTTTCTTTCGATTAATCTAAGGGTAAGCAATCTAGTTTGTCTAGATGTGGAAGGCACAAGAAACTCTGTTGTGAAATTTAAGGGGATACTTAGCTCACTTGGGGTTTCGTTAGACTCTTTGTTCTATGAGAGGAGCCTTAACTCTGGTCTGCACATTTATTTCAGGAATTCTAATAATATAGAGCTAAGTAAATACAAGAAAGCGAAAGTTGATGGAATAGATTTTGACTTTCTTTATACGGGAAGAGCTTTTACTGCTCCGTCATATCTGGATGATAAATTTTATGAATGGGGAGAAAAAACACCGTTTACCATAAATTCTCTATATGAGATAGATCATATCCCCCAGTGGTTGATTGAACGATTTTTAGTTTTACAATAGACCTTTCCCTAAAATCTTACCCAAAGCTCCAAAGTCTTTTACTCCAAGCTCTGACAATCTATCTAAAACCATTTTCTTAAGTTCAGGAACACCATCCAGCTGATAAATTTCTAAAGGATGGTCTTTATATCTTTCAACTAGGACATCTACAGCTATTTTAATGGAATTTGGATCTATGTTTTCTAACGATGCGTGTTCAGAGTCTAATGTGTCTCCTTTAGCTTCATCGCCGAAAGTTATCGGTACAATAAATCCTTTGAAAGGACTATATGCATCGAATAGATCATAAAAATCTTTACCGTTAGCTTCATAACCTCCTTCACCTCCACCTAAAGCCACTGACAGATAGTTGTTAATCGCCTCATACAAATAGCGGTTAAGATAATTCAGATTCTCTCCAATTATCATGAAACCGTGCTTATAAAGTTCATAGTTTTGAAAGTCATCAAACGGCCCTTCTGTACCCCTGTTATCGTCTTCCCCCATTATATATGCGCTACAATCTGCTTCTGCATATCTGGCTAAAAGTTCATCACGATCTGGAATTGTAAAGTTGTCGGTTAATATTGGTTCCGGATAACCGTAGTGGCCATCGGGGAGAAATGTTAAAAATTTTATTACCATTTTTTATTGTTTTTTCATTGATATATATCAGATAAAACAGCAGGTAAATTATGAAGCGTCTTAAATTATTTGAAGAGTTTGTTTCTGATCTTTTAGAAGAATCACAAAGTTTTGAATTTAATCAAGGTAATGGCTCAATAAATTGGTTCACTAGAGATGAAATAAATTCAATCAGAAAACAATCTCTTTCAAATGGTATGGGTGAGGTTGATTCTAAATGCACAAGTAAAGACGCAAGCTATTTTGGAACTCCAGATGGCAGAGGACTTGCAGAATCTGTTGCTGATTTTTTTACTGGAAGAGGTGATCTTTGTAACACTGTTTGCTTAAAAACAGAATCTGGTGATTTAGTAATCACTAAGAAAAATGGAGTTTTTAGCTACACTTCGGAAGGAAATTCAGGAACATCTAATAATTTATCAGAGATTCTTAAAAATCTCTAATGGCATCCAGTCAATTAGTAGGTGGATTCTGTCGCAATCGCCTTCGTTTCTTACACTATGTGGTTTAAAGACATTACTTATTTCCCAAATTTCTCCTGGCTTTAATGATTTCTCTTCTCCGTTAATTTCAAAGATACAGTTTTCGTTTGTTGTTATAGGGATATGAATTCTGTGACATTGATTGAATCTTTCACCTATTGGGTTTGCATCAATATGCCTTTTTATAGATTTACCCTTCGGTAGATTAATAAGAATAGCACTTATTATTACACCTTCTTCGAGTGAGCTATTAAAAATAAATTCTAGCTCTTCAAGTTCATTCTCAAAGATATTATACCACTTTCTCTTTTCGATTGAATTAAACTTCTCAGACCATATAAGAGGAATTGTTTTAGTTTCACTATGATCCTTATATCTCTCCTGTCTGAATGTGTATTCATCCCAATCCTGATCCAAACATTGAATTTTGGAAAGAATTGAATCTATATTATAGGAGCCTAAAATTTTAAAATTTTCTATCAGATTCATAGTAAAAGAGAAACCCAATCTGGCATTTCTTGGATCTCCTCAATTGTTTTTATTGAGAATGGTGTTATTGTTCCAAATTCGTATGTTCTGCCCATAAAGAAGCTAGGGGTAGTAAAAACTCTTCCACTATAAAGAACATCAAATTGAATACCAAATTTATTTACATTATACTTATTTATGTTAGTGCTACCGGGCTTTTTTCTGAAAAATATGTGTAGACCTTGGTTTCCTGTTTTCTCGTAAAATAGGGTGTTTAAATCAACATTTATCCCAGCTAAAAATGATCTAAAACCCTCCACCGAACCTGGCGTTCCTTCAACATCTAAACACATTAATGGTGTTTTGGAAATAAGAATTGATAAACAATTCGGGGATTCTGATGGAAGATCGAATTTTCTGATCCCCATAATTTTTTTAATCTCTGTTAATTTTGTTTGAATCCCCAGACGATTCCACTCTAGACTTTGGATTTTTAATTTTTTATTTTTTTCTAAATTTTCAAAAATTTTATTTTCCATTTTGTTTTTATCGCTTAGAATAATCGTTCAACAGAATTTCCTAATTTGTTGACATATAATGTATAGTGATTTCGTGTCCGATTGGATCTCTGAGATATTAGGATTATTGATATATATATTGAACAAAACATAGACCTAGGTTTAATGACCAAATCCATTTGAAACAATGGATTTTTTAGTAAATATAGATATGAAAGTAATTAAATCAGACAAACCATAATAGGTTAAACTTTTTAACATCAGGTAAAAAGATAGCGCATTCAGCCACCTTAGGTGGCTGAATTTTGTTATATAGTGGATAACATTTAAGTGGACTACCTCGTGGAACTTATTATGCAGTAACCTACGGGAAAAGCATAATATTTACTGTAAAATAAATTTTATTAATTCTTTTCTATTAGCACAAGTTGCGATGTTGGACCTGCCAAAAAATCTTATATTACTGTGGTATTGCCCAAAGTAAAGTAGATATATAGGTGGTAAAACAAAGAACAATTAAATGAAAAGACTACACACTAAAAAAGTACTGGAAAGCCAGATTGAAGATCAACAGGTCACAGAGGGTAACAAGGTCTATAAAGCACTGGGTGTTGATTTAACCCAGATGGCAAAGGACGGAAAGATAGATCCTGTCGTTGGAAGAGACAAAGAACTTGAACAAGTTATTTGGGTTTTAAGTAGAAAAACCAAGAATAATCCAGTTTTAATTGGTGAACCAGGAGTAGGTAAAACAGCCGCAGTTGAAAAACTAGCAATAGTAATGGCAAGCGGTGATTGTCCTCAATTTTTAGGCGGCAAAAAACTAATATCAATAGATCTTAACGCAGTTTTTGCAGTGGGTGCTTTAGGACAACTTATTCAAGAAGTTGAGACTGAGGGATTAGTTCTATTTATGGATGAGATGCACACCTTAAAAAAACCACAGGTTTATGACGCACTTAAACCAGCGCTAGCTAGAGGAAAACTAAGTTTAATTGGAGCAACAACACTAAATGAATACAGAGAAAGCATTGAGAAGGATGGAGCAATGGAAAGAAGATTTCAAAAGGTCTATGTGGATGAACCTAGTTTTTCTGAGTGTTTAGAAATACTAAATGGTATTAAGAAAAAATACGAGGAGTTTCATAACGTTTCATATACAGATGCTGCTATAGAATCATTCATAAAACTTTCACAAAGATATATTACCGACAGATTTTTACCTGACAAGGCCATTGATTTAATGGACGAAACAGGAGCTAAAATTCGTATGTCTAGATCAAAAAACCCTAGAGTAATTGAATTAGAAACAGAACTTGTATCTGCTTTGGAAAAGGTTAATCGTCTAGCAAAAGAACAAAAATTTGAGGAGTCTTTCGAAGCCCATGATAAGGTTAAAGAGATCCAAGAGGAATTAAAGGCTGCTAAAGGTGGTTCACCAAAAGAGGAAACCATATCAATAACTAAGGAACTTGCCGAAGAGGTTGTTTCTAAGAAAACTAGAATTCCTATCGAGAATGTTTCTAGAGATCAAAAACAATCTCTAAAAGGCCTACAGTCTAGATTGCAGATGTCTGTTATTGGACAAGACGAAGCAGTTGAAGCTGTAACACGTATCATTAAAAGAACTAAAGCAGGTCTAAAAGATCCAAACCGTCCAGAGGGGGTATTTCTTTTCCTTGGACCTACTGGTGTCGGTAAAACCCACTTAGTTAAAGCTTTAGCTAAGGAAATGTTCGGGGATCCTAATAGAATGTTTAGATTGGATATGAGTGAATTCAGTGAGCCTCATACAGTTTCTAGATTATTCGGTTCACCTCCAGGTTATGTTGGATATGGCGAAGGAACTCAGTTCACTGAAAAGATCAGAAGAAATCCACACTGTATAGTTCTTTTAGACGAATTAGAAAAAGCACACGCTAAAGTTCTTCAATCTTGGCTTCAAGTTTTTGAAGATGGACATATGACAGATGGCGAAGGTAGAAAGGTTGATTTCAAGAATACCATTATAATCATGACCTCTAACATTGGAGCAAAGGCAGAGGAGGAGAGAAGACCTACGATAGGATTCTCTACAGATGCTTCAAAACAAGAGATTCAAAGAATAGATGCAGTAAAGGCAGATCTTAAGAAAAAACTTCCACCTGAGTTTATTAATAGAATAGATGAAATAATTATATTTAAACCTTTAGAGCAAGACAATCTATACAAAATCATAGATGGTGAATTAGATAAGGTTGCAGCTAAGTTAAAAGAAAGAAATATCGAATTAACTTGTGGAAGATCGGTTAAGGAAATTATTATGAAGCATGGATATGATAAAGAAATGGGGGCTAGACCTTTAAGACGTGCTATTCAACAATATATCGAAGATCCTATCGCAAATGCAATTATAGATGATGAGGTAGGAGATAAGATTCACCTTGAATATGATATAGTTAATAACAAATTGGTTATTAACGGAACACCTGTAAACGAGAGCAAATCTTCAAGAGTACAAAGAATTTTTAATTTATTCGAGGACGGATCACAATCGATAGGATCTAGAAAAATTATGACTTTCGAAGCTTTCACTTATGCAGAGCCTGCCACTAGGCCTAGACCAAGTGATCCAGACGTTGATCCTGATGTTGATCCTGAAAAACCAGTTAAACCTCAAAGACCAACCGATCCGGATGATGATCCAATAAAAAGACCTTCCGTTGACCCAGGTCCATTAGCTTTAAGAAAGGCTTCTGAGATGGATGTGGCTAAAAGACTTCTTAAAATCCTTAAAGACAGAAAAGAATCAATCAGAAAATACAAGTAATCCTTTATGACAGATAGACTTAAAAAATTTGAACTTTTCCTAGAGGCAATGAAAACTAGAGACCTCTCCTCTATTCCAGGTAAACTACCGGGAGAGAGTGATTATATTGCAGACGTTACCGCTAGAGCAAAAGAAAGAATGGGAATAGCAGGAGAAACTGAAGGAAGCCCAAGGGCTCTTCAAGGAGCGGCTGGTCCTTTAATGAACGAAATGTACAGATCACAAGCTCTATCAGTAGGATATGAAAGAGCATTGGAAGAATTGGCAACCAAGGTGATTACTGATTTGTATAAACCTTTAATAGATCACTATAAGATAAAGCTGGACATTAAATTCTCTAGCGGGAATGATATTAGAAGAATGATCGATACTGCTTTTGCTAAACAGAAAGCAACGACACAAACAACCCCTAGTCAAAGTCCGATAATAAGAGCTAGAGGTGTAGATTTTAGTATGCTTATACATGAAGCGGTTAAGGGGATCTGGAGAGTTATATCAATGGGATCTGTTCCTAAAGATCCTGCACTTGCTAAAGCAATTGAATCTCAATTTGGTTTATCCGATGAACCTGATGATTGGAGATATGGTCCAGAAATAGCAGCGGATCTTAGAGATTTTGTTAACGAGAATCCTAAAACTGACATGTTTAAAAATGTTAGAGAGGAACTTTGGAAGTATATGATCGACGAGAAAACGATGCCAACTGAAGAGTTTTTAGATCTTATGAAGGGTATATTATCTAAAACACCAGAGGCAAGAGTTAAAGTTGATTCTCTTATAGACAAGATCATAGATAAGCTACAAAAGAGAGCTAAATATTTAAGGGATCTTGCAGAATATGAAAGACAGATGGCGGAATACGAGAGACAGATGGAAGATTATAATAAAAAGATGGAGAAAAGAAAATCTTTAGGTCTTAACTTACCTAAAAAGCAGGAAGAACCAGAGCCGATTGATTACTCTAAGATGACTCAGAGAGAACTGAACGATGAACTTTCTAAAGCTATAGACGCTAAAGACAGGGAAACGATGAAAATAATTGCTCAATATTTAAAATAGTCCTATGGAAAATTTAAAAGAGGTAGAAAAAAGAAAACTCATAAACCTAATAATTCAGGGAGAAGCTAAGAACACTAAGCATATTCTTCAAATGCCCGAAGTTAGAGATGCTCTTAATAAAATTATGGGTGAACAAAAAGGTCAGGAACTATTTAATTCTCTGAATACACTAGCTAGATCTGCAGACAAATTAGATTGGTTAGAAAGACCAGAAACGAGAGGAGCACAGATGCAGCATGGCAGTGCTTTTGGTGGAGCAGTAAATATAGAATGGGAATAAAATGGGAGATAAAAGTTTAATTAGAATTCCACCTTTCGATGTTTGGAAGAGAAGAAAATTCCTAGTGCTTCATATGGAAACACCGGTTCTCTCAGTGGAATCTAATTTAAAGCTTTCTAAGCTTCCTTTTATTGGCTTACCGTATGATGAAGCTAATGTAGAAAAGGACATAAAAGATCACTTAGATGATACGTTTGGTGTCATTATAACTGGATCTAGAAATGTTAAAGGCGAACTTCCAGGTCTTCCTGATGTTCTATTGGATTCAAAGTTACCTAAACTCGGTCTCTGCTATGGCGCGGAGATTTTGGCTCAGCATCTTGGAGGAAGTATAACTAAATGCAATCCTCCAATGGGTGAATTCTCAAATGTTACGGCAGAATTAAAACCAAGTGTTTTATTTCAAGGATACGATAACTCTGAGAAAGCCATGGTTAAGATGGAGCATTCATATATGATCGATTCACTTCCTAAAGATTGTAAGATTATAGCATCAACTAAAAAAACACCTATAGCTGGGTTTGAATGTAAGCGTAAAAATATCTTTGGCCTCCAATTCCATCCAGAGAAGGGATGGCTTGGTGATATCGTATTCAAGAACTTCTATAAATTTTGCGATAAAAGAGTACACAAAAAATAAGGGATCAAAGATCCCTTATTTTTTTAATATTGTTTTTGAAATTCCTAGTTAAGATTACCTTTACTGTACCCTATAATTGTTCCGGTTGTTCCTGATAGTGTTCTAATAAGAGAGATTTGCATATCATTATATCCTGTACCGGCGCTTATAGAAGCTGTAGTTCCATCAAGATCCATATAGTTTAATGTGTAAGCTCCACTTCCACCTACGTATGTAATAGGAAGTTGTTTTTCATTAGGTGCATCAAGATAGTACCAATAAAGCCAATCGCCCGTTTGTCCTGCTGCAACGCTTGACACTGTATATGGATAAGTCAAAGTTACTGAAGTTCCGCTAGCAGCTGTAATATATCCGCCTACTGGTAAAGTTGATCCTGTAACCGTTATAGTTCTGCTTGATTTTAATGAATTAAGTGATGAAACTAGTCCTGCGTCTATACCTGTTAATCCTACTGTTGTACTGTTTGAAGCAGAGCTAACTGTTCCTTTGAATCTATTCATTGGATTATCTGATGGAAGATAACTTCTAGATGCTACAAGTGAAAATACTGCCATAATTTGTCTTTTATTTAATCTATATATCCATTTATTTGTTGAGTAAACGATTCGGATATATCTTCTTTTACACTTTCCTCCATGTCTGATTCGAAAATGATATCATCTACTGTCCATCCGTCCCAGTCATTCCAGTTGGCGTGAATCTCAAATTTTTGACCGTTTTCCATTGCCCCTTTGTAGATCTTGTCAACAGATATGATCTGTGACTCGTCGTAATTAATAGTAAATTGCATTAGTTTTGAATTTGTGGAACCCAGTGTGTCATTCTCCCATCAGGTGTTTCCTCGTGAATAATTTTATTTCCTAGCGGGTCGACTTCTTTACGATAAACATGAAACGAGAAGACAAAATCGCCTCTATTCCCGTCCATGTCAGTGTAGGTTGCCAGTGTAGCCCCGCCTTGTTCATAGCTCGTTCTTATAATAGCTCTTGACCAATCGTAAAGGGATCTCATTTTCTCTTTTGAAATTTCTTTAGCCTTTAGATGTGGATTAACCTTAGATCTGTATAAAGCTTCACTTTTAATGTAATTACCTATTCCGCTAACAACTTTTTGGTCCATTAAAAGTTGACAGATATTCTTATCACCTCTCCTACATATTCTCTCTTCAAAAAGCTCATAGGAAACATCCTCGTTTAATAGATCAGGACCTGCACCTTCTAACTTTTTTTTGATGATATTTATATCTGAATAGAATGATATGTTTCCAAATCTTCTAACATCATCAAAGTAAATATTCCTTCCCCCTTCCAGTTCAAATACAAAGTGCGAGTGCTTTGTTTGTAGATCTCTCCAGCCTCCGCTCATTCCGAGAGTATTCCACATGTAGAGATCTCCGAATTTAGCGTATATAAATTTTCCCTTAACCTTAACCCAATCGCAAACAAGAGGAGATTTTTCTAGAGATGAAGTTAAAATATCTATTCCTGTAATTGGTTTTTTAATCCATTTACCACCAAGGATTTGAGCCTTTACTATTCTTTTACCTTGAATTCTTGAGGATAATCCTTCGGACATCCTTCTAACTTCTGGACCTTCTGGCATATTTTTTTAGTTTTTACTATTCACCAACAATATGGTTTCTCCACCATTTTCTTATTCTATTTTTATCAGAAAGATTGCTTATTATGGCCATCTCGATAAAATAAAGAACGCCTATGAATGAAAGCGAGACTATTACAAATTTTATAAATCCCATGATTAATATTTTTTTAACTCCGAAGTAATGTTAGTGTGGATATATGGTATCGGCCTTATCTACAAAGGAAGCCATATAAGCTAAGACCTTTTGCATTGTAGAGTCAGCACGAACCGCTGCTTTAGTAAGTGAGTCTGAGCAAACAGCTTCAACAAATCCTCCGCCCTTTCTTATTCCTTTTTTGTGAAGTACTATTGAATGAGCAATGTTAGCAATATGCGAAAGTTCTTCCTGGGTTACCCCAAATCTCCACCTGAGCATTTCTGAGTCGTTCTTAACTATCTCATTACAGGTTGAGACGATTTGATCTATAGTATTTTGATCTTGCATTCTTAAAGATTTAGGAAGCAAATGTAGTTTAAGATTCCGGGTGAAAAAAATTATTGAGGACCGATTAATGAAAAATCAACACTTAGATTTTCAGTTTCTAATGTTCCAGATTTACCCCTAGATTTAACTAGATCTTTAATTAAAGAATCGACCTTGTCAACACCAACAGGAGCTGTTATCCATCCATCAGGTCCTATTTTTGATTGTGATGACTTTCTAGCAAGTGAGGATGTTGGTATAACTTTTACCTCCATCGATCCGTCTGGTTTTTTAACGATCGAGTTTATCTCCAATCCGATTTTAACCGAAAGAATTCCGCTTCCCTTTCTCCCTTGTGCTGAGTATTTATATGAAGATCCTGGAACTACCCCTCCTCTTCCATCAGATTGTGAAATGATCACGGTTTTCTTATCAGGAAGAACGGAAAAGTCTATCATCTTGGGATTAGCCAAAACTTGAGTAATAGGAACGATCCCAGTGTTTAGAGATTGTGAAAACGCTTCGTATATTTCAATGTGTTTCATCTATGATTTAATTTTTCTTGTTATGATTAAAGCAGAATCCAAAAGACTTCTTTGACTTTTATTTAATCCGACTGTAGTTTTTGTGGTCTTTCTTATTTGCAATATCTTCTCTACTTTTGTGTGGACTTTGCTTTTATCCAGATCTTTTTTTAAAGGATGAAAATCTGATGAGCATTCGTCAGCTAAAATTATGGGTTCTTCTTCGTGTGAATCTGCGATAGTGTTATTATCCTTTACCTCCAACTTCTCTAAAACCTGCTGTTTTACAGGAACATCAATAACAACATCACTTATAATCGTTTCACTCTTAGAAGAATCAATTTTTTCTAGAATTCTTTTTAAGCTAATTATAATCTCTTGTTTTTGATTATTGTCGCTCATTAGAGAATTATTAGACTTAGCAATTTCTGAATAGTTGTGAAGCATTTCTGTGTATTGAGTGCTTATTTCTTTACAAGGATTGCCCTTCAACCAAACAGTAATAAGACCTGTTAGTGATGAGATTAAAGCCAGAATAACCAAAGCCTTTAATCTTTCACCAGGTCTTAAAGTTTTAATTGCTTCTACTAGTTTCATTGGATTATTTAGAAATTACCTTTCTTATATCTGCTGCAGTAATAGAAATCCCCTTCTCTGCTAATTTTTGAATGGTCTTTTCTGTAGCTTTCATTTTTGCTTGATATTCTTCCATTTTAGGCTGAGCCATTTTGTAGTATGTGCTATAATAAGTTCTAATATCATTATCCCTGTTTACAGCTGCTACTGAACTCCTCATTTTAGATGACTCCATCTCGTATCTGAAAGCCTTTCCCTTATCCATAGCTTCTGGGGTAAATGCATTCTTTGCAATTTCAGCTACTGCGCTAGGCCCTATCTCCTCAAACTCATTAAAGAAGTCAAGAATCTTTGGGTAAATTGCTTGATTTCCTTGATCTATAAGTCCCAATAAAATCTTCATCTTGGTAACTGCAAAATCAAAAGATCTACGTTTTATTCCTATTAGAAGTGATAGGTCGTCAGGTGTATCTGTTCTGTAGCCAGAAGGTGAGTATTCATCTGCAGTGGTCATAGCTCTATAGATCTCGTTCTGAAGACCTTTTGCATACAAATAACAAACAGCAGCTTGTTCAATTGTTAAAATTTCCAGACCTTTTTCAAGAGCAGCTTTCTCTCCTGATGATAGCTCTGGTGCTCCACCTGGATTTATATCCCCCATTTGATCGAAATCCTCGAATAAGATTAAATGTTTCATAAATATCTTTTTTAATTTGTTTATATATCTCTAGTATTCCGATATATAACTAGCAAAATGAAATATATTTCACTCTACGAGTCTTATACCGCAACTTTAAATAGGGATTATCTCCCGGTTGTTTCCAACGTCCCTAATTTAAGACGTGATTACGAAGCCGTAGCCAAGTCTTATCTAAAGGATATAGAAAAGGATTACGATATAGGAAATGGCAAGCCATTTGACAAAAAAACGGGCAATTGCGCATGGTATGCACAGGACTTCTTTAGATGGTGCGAAATAGCTAGAACCCCTGTTCAGCTAATCTATTTTCCGGAGACTTCTAAACAAAAGAATGCCCACGTAGCTGGATATATGGATGGCTGGGTCATAGATTTTGCACACAAACAATTTTCCAAAGACAAGGATGAGAAATTTAAGGTTTCTAAGCCAGAACATTACTCCAAATTTGGATATGATGTTTCTAAAGCAGATGTTCTTGATGAATTCCCAAGTTGGATAGAAAAGACTTATCCTCCAAAATCAAAGAATAAGTAATTTAACATGAGAAGAATTATTAATCTTTCAGAATTTCCCATAAACGAGAGACTTGTAAGCGATGGCTGGCCTGCCAATTGGAAGGATTCCTATAAGGAGGAATGGAAATCTTTGCAAGACCTGGGGTTCACAGATTCCACAACTGCTGGACAGGCAAGAAATCAAAGCATTATGTTATCTAACAATAGAATAGATCTGTATCCATCTGGAATAGTTTTGCAGAAGTCAGGGTACATTAGAGACTATGCAAAAGATAGCGGATTTATTAGAAGATATGGTGCTACTGGAGATGCCTACTCATTAAAGGATTTGCTTGATTATCTTATTGATAAATACGCTAAGGAAGCAAAGAAGAGGACTAGAAAAGAAACTCACGGTCCTATCAGTGATCAAGCTTTATCCTTATTGTTTTCATCAATAAAAACATCTAATTGGAAGTGGAATCCAAGCACTGAAAGGATAGATGTAAATGGAAATGTTGATCTAATCCAAAAGATAGATACGAATGAAAAACTGGAAGCATTATATTCACTGAGATTCGGGAAAATTAAAGGTGACTTTAATTGTTCTTGGAATTCAATAATAACATCCTTGCCATTTGCACCAACCTACGTTTCTGGTCTATTCAATTGTTCTCAATGCGAAATTAAATCTCTAGCTGGATCTCCGATTGAAGTTGGACAAGATTTTTATTGCAACTCAAACATGCTAGAATCTCTAGAAAATGGACCAAAAAAAGTGGGAGGAAATTATCGTGCAGGTAGTATTTATGCTTGGGATGATCATTTAAAATCCCTTAAGGGCGTTGCTGATTTTATCGGTGGATTTTTTTCAACCCCGGTTTTTTACATACCCGATGGTGAATGGAATCTTGAATCTAAATTGCATGTTCTTTCAGGTGAATCCTTTACAACTTATTATGAAGGTGCCAAATGGGCAAAAATTGAAAAACCAGAGGTTAGGACAAAAGCTCAAAGGCTAATGTCCACAATTTTAACAAATGATGTTTTAGACAAATACTTTAAAGAAAATCCTCTAGAATTATATCTTCTAGATCCTTATCCTAAAATAAAGGACGATGTTCTTAAAAGGACTGGAATAAAAGATATGTCTCATTTGGGTAGGGCTTTGAAAAAAGGAATGATTTAATATGAAAAGAATTAAGGACTTTAACGGATATCTTAAAAAAATAGACAAAAACCAAAAAATAAATTCGGGTAAAGCTTTTACCGTGGATGGTGCGGATATCTGTAAACTAGCTTCTTCGATAATCGATTTCATGTCAGGCGAGGGAATAGAGTTTGATGACGAGGTTTTTCCAACAATCACATTTGACAAGAAAAAACAAAAAGGTGTTCCTGCTTTTTTCCCGACTGGAAACTACAATCCAACAATAAATGAGATTACAATCTTCACTAGCGGTAGAGCTTTGAAAGATTGTCTAAGATCTTTAGCTCATGAACTGATCCACGCGGATCAAAAATTAAATAAAGGATGGGATATTGCGAAAGCCTCTGAGGGGATATACGGTAAATCCCAGGATGTTGAAAAGATAGAAGCAGATGCCTATCAGAGAGGAAATCTTATGTTTAGAAAATGGGAGGAATCCCTTAGAGGAAAATATTAATGCTTGATTAGCATAGAAGCTATCAGTGCTATCAGAATAACAATCGTTCCCCAAGTGATGATCTTACAGCTATCTTCAACTTGTTTCTGTGATTTACCTTGATATTCTTCCTTTAGCCAGGTTTCTTTTTTCATGTAATTATTTTTTTAATTAAATCATATTTCCCATCTCGTCAAATTCATATCCCCCACTTCTTAAGTTATCTGCTATTCCCTCATCTGAGGTTAGTTCTTCGTAATAATTTTCTAGATCTCTGTAAAGTCCCTTTGATTTTTCTCTAACCCACATAATAGCCTCCATTTCTAGCTCATGCAAAAATACATCAAGGTCTATTAAAACTTCTCCTTCCAATCCGATTTTTATGTAAAAGTCTTCATCATTGTAATAATTAACATCTACGCTAACAGTGTTCTCATGTACATAATTACTGTTAGGTCTTCTTGTAATTCGAATATGAAGGTCTTCATTAAATGTTTTTAAAATTTCTTCTCTCATACTTGCTGCTGATTTTACCCTATCAAGTAGTGGCCAGGGATCAAATCTGCCCATGTCTAAAGTTTCAAAGATAAATTTTCTATTGTCAAAAACCTCACCAGTGAATGAAGCGCCATCTCCTTGGCTGTGAAATCCACTAAACATGCACTTAACGTCTCTGATTCCACATTTCTCCATTTCTTCACTGAATCCTTCAATAATGGGGGATTCCCAATCGTAATCAAGGTCTGGCTCTCTATTGCGCTCTATAGCATTTTGCTGGGCTTTAGGTGAAAGCTGGTCAAATGTATATAGATTCTCTTCGTTAGATTCCGTTATAAATCTCTTGTATTCCAGAATGTGCATGGACTATATATTCATGAATCACAATTAAAACCTCTTAGCTATCTTATTTATAATTTCAAGCTCCTCATTAGATAGCTGATAGTAAGCTTTATTAAGCTTGTTTAATGAAGACATAAACTCTTCCTGGTCGTAATTAAGATTATCTCCGCCTAAATCTGGACTTCCAAGTGACATTCCTGAGAATTTTTCGGCCAAGCTTTTTTTCAAGGCCTTTTCCAATCTGTCGCTTTCTGGTACTTCATCCAAAAGCTGTTCCAGAGCTTCTGCTTTGTCCCAGTCTGAACATGATTCTAAAAATTCGTAAACGTCTACGTCTACCTCTGCTGATGATTCGAAACGTGGCATAATTTTTAATTTTATTTTTTCTATGAGGATAAAGTGGTGTAAGTTCCTTATTTTGCAAAACTTTTCCAATATATACAACGAATAACTTGAATTCCGCAGTTTTTTTCCACTATGGAGCTAAATTGTGAAAAAATTTTCCAATATGGACGACGACCCTGGTGATAGAAAAAATCAAAATACTCAAAGACAAAAAGAAAAGACTCACGATCTTAAAGGAAACCTCTTTAATGCTCGCAATGTTTTTTCTTCCGTTTGGCTACGATGCTCTCTTCAAGCTCATCATGGACTTGACAGGTTCTTATTGGGCTGCAGACATCGTTTTTTATTCAATTTCAGGTTGTTTTTGGTTATCCTATATCTTGCTTACGAGGTATTTAAATAGGAATTCTATTTCAGAAGACCTTCGTAAATAGTACAAAAACAATCCATTAAATCCATTTCTCCGCTATCCTTTATGTCCTCATAGACATCTGTAGGAAATTTTTGACTTGCTAGATAGAAGCACTTTTCTACCATCTCTTCACCATATTTTTCCTTCATTGCTTGGACAATAGATCCGCTAATAACAAAATGATTCATAGTTTTTTAAAGTTATCTTTAATTAAAACAAAAACGACTAGGAATAAACCAAAACAAGCCAAACCCAAAGTTATTACCCTTAATATGAGATCTAATGTTTCCATTTAAGGTTTAATAAGAGGAACAAGAATTTTGGTTACAAACTGGTGCATATCATCAATAGATATTTGATCAACAGAGTCTTCCTCAGTGTGACATCTCCACCATGATGAGTTATCTAAATATCCTCCCTGAGTTGGCATATTTGAAAAGTTCTCGGATACTATAGGCAGTGGATTAATCACTGTGCTATCTATACCTTCCCTTCTAAAAATAACGGTGTCGCTTGGAGGTGTTGAAAAAACAGGTGCTTCGAATAAAATTCTAATTCTTTCATTCAGTGATCCTGGATAATCCCCTATCATTATAGATTTTCCTCCAGCTCCAGTAAGTTCGAGATTTATAACACCCTTGATCTCACCATAAAGACCACTTTTTATTTGCTCACAGAGTCTTTTTGCTCCGTACATTCCAACCTCCTCACAATCAGTCAAAACAACAGTTGCATCAGGAACAAGTGACTTAAGGTAGATTGCGTTAATAACAGAAGCAGAGTTGTCATTTGCATTATCTGAATTTGGATTAACTATATCATGATGAGCAATTATAATATAGCTGCTTTTTCCCGGCATAACTATATTATGAAAATTTATCATGGGATGAACCTCAGTTGCAAATGAATCTACAAAATGCGATATGTCAAATTTCTCTAAGAGGTTTACCAAAAACTTAACCCTGGCAGGGTAGTCTATATGTCCATTGGCAAAAGCTGTTCCTTCATTTCTAGCTTTTTTACAGAATGGATAAATTTCTTTTAGTATTTTTTTCATAACTAAATTTTAATATAATTTTCTAATCTCTCTTTCAGCCTCTCTTTCCTTGATTGCGTTTCTTTTATCGTAGCTCTTTTTTCCTTTTGCTAGAGCTATCTCAACTTTAATAAGATTTCTTTCTGATGAAAATATCCGGATTGGAACTATAGTTAATCCCTGATCCATTTTATCCTTTAATTTCTTTAACTCCTTTCTTTTTAATAACAGCTTTCGATCCCTTATAGGGTCATGTTGGAAAGAATTCAATCCAGGTGTTATGGTCATTCCCTTAAGCCAAAGTTCATCAGAGATAAAAAAGCAAAAGGAATCCACCATGGAAACCTTTGAATCCCTAACTGACTTAACCTCAGATCCGGTTAAACAAATCCCAGCAATCCAGATTTCTAAAAATTCATAATCAAATTTGGCTTTTCTGTTTGCTATAGATAGTTTCACTCTAAATCATTTAAAATTAATCACTTATATTTTTCAAATTCCCATTTTCAGGACTATTTCCTGTATTATAGTTAAAAATCACAGGTTATTCCCAGATTCGTGGAATTATTTTGGAATCCTGTATATAATCACCGATGAAAACACAATCGTATTTAGTCTCAGTTATAGGAGCTCCATGCTCAGGAAAAAGCACTTTAGCAACATCACTTCACCATAGTCTTAAAATTAAAAGAAAGAATTCAATCTTTGTAGGAGAAGCAGCTACCGATTATATTGCAGAGTGGGGTATCCCAGATTCTGCCATGGATCAGCTGGTGATATTTTATAAACAATTGGGGAGGGAAAGAATGTATGTTGGTTCAAAAGAGTGGATCATTTGTGACTCCAGCTCCTTGCTAAACTATTTTTACTTTAGATCGCTTTTTAAAGGTAACCTTTCTTTAAAGGAGATAGCAACAATCAATCATGTGCAAAAGGAGATTCTAAAATCAATAAACCAATGGCATAGAATATATTATGTCCCGCCAGTTCTAGAAGGTACAGAAAATGATGGCATAAGATTCCATAATAAGGAGGAAATCATTAAACTTGATGCAATCATCAAAAATTATCTTGACCTTGAATGTATACCCTATACAGATCTAAGCGGTGTTCCCTTAAACGAAAGGGGAACCTATGTTCTTAACGATCTTCTAAAAAAGTAAAATTAGAATTTGAATTCTGTGTAGGTGTCGAGTACCGTTGACCAATCCCTTAAAAATGCTTCAAAATCCACTCTATTTATAGATTTCTCCCACATTGGGGTCTTTCCTGTTTTTGAATTTAGTGCTAAACTATATGAGGATAATCCTAAAGCTCTTTTTAGAATTTCTGGGTTTGTCATTATTTTATTACTTGTGTATGTCCATCCTTGCCTTAGTATAATGTAGATCTGGGATTGAAGCTTTACCATAATAGCGCCACTTGAATTTCTCCAAAGGCTCGATATTCTTCCGGCATATAACCTAGGCCAGCCATCATCTAAAACCATACCCTTAATTAAAACAATCCCACCTTCCCTCCAGTCTGGCATAGATGGATCAATGCCTTCTAGAACCCAATCGGAAAATTTTAAAATGCTGGACATGATTTATATATCAAAATACGGTGTTAATAGATATATAAAAAAATAACAATAAAGTTATGAAAGAATTTTTCAAAGATATTTTCTCAAATCAATCAGAGGCGTCCAGCAAAAGATTTGCTGCTATCGTTTCTCTCTTTTCAATTATTGTTATCACATTTCTGGCAACCTTTAAGGCTGACAAATGGGTAACCCCTGAATTTATGTTTGATTCGTTAGTAATCATAACAGGTGGGGGTTTAGGATTAACGGTAATAGAAAAGATATTTTCTAAAAATTCTTCCTCTCCGAAACAGGCATCTAAAGACCAATCTGAACAAACCACACAGCCAGATCCAGTGGATTCAGAAACGCAAAAAGATATATAAACCATGACAAATTTAAAATCATACGAGAGTTTCTCCGGATTAATGGAGAATTACGGATCACATTTAGAAGAATGTGGTGCAGTGAGTGAGGATGCAAAAAATGAAATAAAATCCCTTTGTGAAGCTATGCTTTGCAAGGAAGCGGAAGACTATCACAATGACCCAGACGATTCTCACACCTACGAGGGGTATGTTAACGAGTGCATGGGATATATAAAAGAATGCATGGGACAACCTGGATATGCAGGACTAGTAAAACCACACGCAGAATAAAATAAAATATATTAATATGGAAAATCTTATAGATTTTGAGCTTTTTGAGGATGCAAATGCACCGGGAGCAGGAGCAGCAGGTATCGAAGTTGCACCTCCAGTTTTTGGCAAAGTTGAATTTTCAATGTCTGGAGTAAAGAATGAAGCTATGCAAGTTATTGCTGAATTAATGGCCCAAGGAGTTATTAATGGGGATCAACAACAAGCTAGCACAATAGTAAGAATGGTCAAAGAAGATCCATCTTCGGCATCATCATATTTAGCTCAGAGAGTTGCTGGTATTATTTCTTCCCTACCTGGCATAGACCCATCTTTTAAAGACAAGCTAATCCAACAAAGAACTAATTTAGCTAAAGCTATGGTGTCAGCTATTCCTGATTTAGTTGGAGGTGTGGTACAGCAATTGTCCCTTCAGAAAATTGATCTGACTAAGATGATAAAGCCTGATATTACCAGAACATCTTATTTCAATAAACTTGGCGGATATCTTGGGATGGGTAAAGATGATATTGGATTAGATGGATAATTGTTTGTTTATATTTTAATAAAAAAACCCAAAGGAAACTTTGGGTTTTTTGTTGTTCTTGTATAATCTTTAACGATATAGCTTAAATATGTTTTCTTTAGCTTTGCTAAATTTTAGAAGCGATTCAATTTTAACTAGAACCTCCTTCTCCTCATCGTCAACCAAGCTTCTTATGACCCTAGTCATTAAATCATCAGGTAGTCCTTCTAATCCATAGTCTCTAATAAGATTCTGTCTTTTCTTGAATATGTCCGCTATTATGTCTTTCAGGGAGGATATTTCAGGATCGAGCTCGCCTGCATTAAAATAGTCTTTAATACACTCTTTATAAATCTGTTTTATTTTCGTCTTAACCTCTGACGAAAGCTTGTAGGGTATCTTAGAGTCACCAAAATCAAAAACTCTAATATTTGAAAAGGTATCAACTACGCCTTTAATTGAAGAATCTAAAGCTTTAACGAGGCCCTGATAATTTTCGTAACCTAAACTAGTAACCAGCATATTCTCGTCGTATAGATCGTGATGCTTACCAATGTTTCCCACCTTAAACTCTCCCGATTCCAGTTTATCATCTTTAATGAAATATAGATAAGTTATGGAGCTTCCTGAGAAAACATCAGGTGTTATATAATAATACCCAGCATCAAGTGAGGTTATCAAATTGTTAATTTCATTAACCTTTATGGTCATTCCAAATCCATCGGAAGAATTGTAAATCTCTAGAATTCTTTTTGGGTATGTTTTATGCAGGGTAAAAAGCGAGGAGATATTTCCTTTAATAGCTGCATTTCTTAAAAAATTAGAGTCTTCCTTTAGCTTATTTAAGGTAGTATCGTCGATCTTAAATGGCTCCGTTCCCATTTCAGATTCGTTTAGAAAATTATTAAAAGTTGAAATCCTTTTCAATTGATAGATAAAAATTTACTCTATATATCTTCAGGGGTGGTAGGACTAGGATCTTCCTCTGTCTTAACCTTTTTTTCAACCTTAGTCTTATTGGTCACTAGCTTTTTATACAAACACTCAATCTCTTCCAATGTCAGGTTACTCTTTTTCCCGTTTATGTCCACTGTGCACGCAACAACATTTCCTTCCACATATCCCTTTGCTGAATCTATACGATCAAAGCTTCTAGCATAGTTACCCTCGTTTTCAAATTTTCTATTGGTGTAATAACAATTGGAATAAGATAGAAGTTTTTTAACTGACTCGAATCCGAGATTGAATTCTAAATTCCTATCAATAGCACTCTGATGAATTTTGAGCATTTTTTTAGCGACCTCCAAATCATTAACATCTGACTTTTCTCCTTGTGTTTCTGCTGTGACCTTACCTGCTGGTTTCTTTTTTAATGGTTTTCTTTTTTGCATTTTTATTTAATCTTTATTTTGCATGTTCATTATAACACCTTGTCCGTTACCCATCATGTAATTTGGTAACTTACCGTCCCATTTCTGGATCCACTCAAGATTAATAATCTTAGGATTGCTGGCAATGGAAGAACCCTTTATTTGCAAGGCTTTCGCTTCGCCTTCTGCTTTTTGAATTGCTATATCCTTATCAATAGTAGCTTGTTTTAACGCCTCATCTTTTTGACGAGTAATTTGAACCATTGTTAAAACCTTTTGTTCTTCAAGTTTCTTTTGATTGATACTTGCTTCGTATTGTGGGTTATAGAACACCTCACGAATCTGAGCAACCTCCACCACAAGGTGATTGGTTTGCAATTCTTTTTTAAGAGCTGCTTGTACCTTAGCTTGTATCTCTGAACGTTTATCAGAATAACATTGGATTGGCGTGTAGTTTGATATGGTAAGTGGCATAATAGACTTAATAGCAGGTCTAATAATATTTTCTTCAATCCAATGATACTTGCCTTCACCGTCTTGGTCTGCAGAGATGTTACCGTAGATCCATGAAGCTTGATTAGGATCAATACGCCAGTTAACCGAAATATCGAATCCCATTTTAATACCATCTGAGGTTGGTGCCCAAATAGCATCATCTGTATTTTTGGCACCCTCTTTTGGGTTAGATGTTAGTGTGTATACCCATACGGTTTTATCCATGAGCTTAACTGTATTCCAAGGTGCTACGAAATTCCACCCGGTGGTAAGTTCTTCATCCGATACCCCTCGTGGGGTAACTACAACACCAACCTCTTGTGCTCCTATTCTGTACAGTGTCATGTTTACCGATAGGAATAGAACAAATGCAATTGCTGAAATTGTTAATACAGATTTTCCCGACGGAAGAACAAAGTCAGACTCTGCACTCTTTTGAACTTTGGCAATTACTCCATAAATGATGCCAATAAAGGCAAGAACTGTTAGAACTGTTAACATTTGATTTTAATTTTAAATTATTATTAATTATTGGTTACTATTTTACCCATTCATGATACCCTAGTGCAAAAGCCTCATATGGCTCAAGCCCTGGATTTTCTTGCATAAACTGAAGTGCCCAGGTAATAACCTCTGGACTTAAATTGTGTGAATCTGATTCTTTTAAAAGGTCAGAGATTAAGCTCATTTGGGCTTCCGTCCCAGGGGAAGACCTCTCTTCAGTGTCTATGTTCATCCCAAGTTTTTCCTCCAATTCTTTGTGGCTTAAAAATTGATAGTCAGAATTTTCCATATCTCCCCATTCTGTTATCACGTGATATGTTGGGTGCCCGTAATTCCACCCCGATCTGATTGCTTTAATTGCAATAGGCTCTCCGTTAATTGGGCAGAAAGTTCTTGATACCTGATGTTTAGTCTCTCTGAATTCGATTTTTGGTGATTCTTTTATTTCCATGATTGATTTTTTATTACTCTAGTAAGTCTTTCGATTTGTTTTGTTTTTCTGTAGGAGTTTATGATCCAAACGATTGTGGTAACTTGCCAAATCCACATTCTAAGGCCCTCACCATAAAAGTACATTGCAGAAAAACCAGCTACAATAAATAGAGCTGCCATAATTATTTTCTCAGTCATAACCTATTTTTTTAAGTACTTCACAAAGATATGGGATACCCTCGGAAATAAAAAATTAAACACTAGTTTTACTACTATCATAACAACAAACCAGGAAAATATTTCGGGTATCTCCTAAATAAGTGGATATATAGAGTAATAAGTCTCAAAAAGCAGAATATATAGAACTAGGATAAACCCAATTAATTATGAAAAGAATCAAGTTATTCAACGATTTTATAGCAGAAAACGAGCTGAACGAAATAAATAAAGTTCCTCTCGATTATCTAAAAGGAACATCGTACACTAACCTAAAAATGGGTAGTGTCCCTGGCACAGATAAGGTTAATAAGGCTTTATTAGACGATATTGAAACTGCAGCAAGGGAAGCTAAAGTTCATGTTATGGTTACTGCTGCAGACACTGATCATCCATCTCATAGTGATTACAGCCGTCATAATCAGGGATTAGCTGTTGATCTGGCTAGGATAGGAGACGAAAGCGTTCCTTTTGCTTCACTAGAAGGATCAAATGGTGCCGATAGAAATAATAAAAATCCCAATCCTAAATTTGTAGAAGCTGGAAATAGATTAGTTGATGCTTTAGTTTCTATGGGATATTCCCTTATGACCGAAGATCCTGATCTTATTAAAAAATACCCGAATAATATTATAAAGGGGGAAAGCGGTTCTTCTAGAACAATTATTTGGAGATATGATGATTCAAAGATGGGCAAACAGAATGAGGCTGGGAATCACTATAATCACATTCACGCTTCATGCAGCTCAGAATATGCTTCAAACATAAAACCAGTGGTTAATACTACTCCTAATGCAAATACTAAAGATGAGAGAGCAAAGCTAAGTAATCTTTTAAATGCAACATCTCAGGGGGTTTATGTGAACAGACTTACTGGGGAAACCGGACCAGCAAATATGCTAAGTAAATTTGGAGAAACATTAATAGATAAGCTTACTGCTACACTTCACGGGTCAGATTCATAATAAAGATACCTTCTCCACTTTTTTATTTCTTAAAGATCCAAGAGTGATGGCTCTACCGTAACACTCACCTTCAGGACTAACCCTTACTGCGTAAGTGTGCTGATTAGTAACTTCAATAATCTCATATACTTTATCGACTATTAGATATCTAGATCCAACGTCTAATGAAATTTTATAATCTTTTCTTTTGTCTCTATTATTACTCATTTAATTGGGGATATGATTGTTCAATATCTTCTCTCTCCATTCCAAACTTTTCTTTTAACATATTATATAACGAAATTGGCCCGCCCTCGTATTCAACTATTGGGCATCCATTATCTCCTTTGACCTCATCCATCTTATGTGTAATTGAATATTCATTTAGATACTCAAAAAACATTTTATCCATGCTTTCGTTTTCTCCTAGAACGGTTTCAACCTTTATTTTTACAAATCTAAAATCCATTTTTATTTTATCCTAATTAATGTTCTAGTTAAAATAGTATCCCCAATAGGCATTGGTCTAGAAAAGAAGAAGACCTTACCTTTATCTGTTAAATTTTCATATCTCGGGTCAGCTTCCTCTAGAACGTTTCTTGGATTGGCTTTATTTGTTGCTATAACCCTGAATGTATCAACATTAACAGTAAAACTATCTTTTCCTATAATAACCAAATCCCCACTCTTTGTTTTGTTCATGTCTACGTTTTTACATGACATGAAACAAATAAAAGAGAGGAATATAAATTTAAATGGTTTCATTTTTTTCATTTTCGATTATTTCTGGCTCCCTTTGTAACAGCTCAGAAACTATGTTTGCAAATTGTCCAACTATAGCAAATCCCTTTGAGCTCTCTACCTGTGTTCTGCTGTCATCTCCGAACCATGGATACCCGTTATTAGCAATAAACTTTTCTATCTCGCTAACAAATCGCCAACCTACTAAAGTTCCAGGAGTACAAGAGCTTGAGCCTGTTGAATCAACTATACAAATTTGATCTTTGATAATGTGTGAATAGTATCCTAAACTTGCCATATGGTTATGACAAAGGTTGACGAAAGTGCTTGTGAAGATTTCTTTGGACCATTCGTCATAATCAGGAAATAAGGTTAATCTTTTATTTGTCATTTTGTATTTATCTTTATTCCTCAAAATGTTCGAGGGATTTAACAAAAGCCTGTCCGATAAAACATTTATAAGCTTCCCATGTTCCTTTAATCAAATAATTATAATAACCATTAAGATCGTCAAATTCTTTTAAGATATGTGAATTGAATTTTTGATCAACATCATCCTCATTTAGAGAATGTATAAAGTTGAAGAAAGTTGGACTATCCTCTGGGATTATGCCAACATAGAATAATATAGGATCTAATTTCATTATACTCTTGATTTAAGAACTTCGAGTTCTTTGTTTATTCTTTTAATGTCAGCTTCAACTAACTCCCCTTGACTTTTCTTTCCGCTCTTTAACTGCGCTTCAAGACGTGTTATTACTGAATTTCTTCTTGTTCTGGCTTTAGGTGTTCCGTTGAATTTTTTAGTTGATTTGTTGCTCATTTTATTTTTTTTAATTTCCAATATTAAATCTGACTTTCGATTAAAAGTTTCGATGTGAATTAATTTATAATGTTATCTAGTTTAATCCCGCGATCATCAAGGATCTCCCAGAATTTCTCAAATACTTTTTCGATTGCGTCATACGAATCTAATTTTTCGGTTTCCACTTGACTTTGTATTTGTTTCTTTACATTATATGCCATTTCCCATAATGCCAAAGCCATATCAGTTGATTTAACCGCTCTTTCATGAGCCATGATATCATCAGGATCGTTCAGATCATATTCTAACATTCCTTTTGCCATAAGATTAATTTTATTTAAAGACATAATAAAGCGAACACTATTAAAAGAATAACAAAACAGTAATTAAAATATCCAATAGAGTCTATTATTTTTTGTGTTGTTTTATCTATGATAGATGTTGTGGATTTGCTAGTGTAATCGATTGGAAGCCCTCTAAAAAGATTTAGAGATGAATTAAAGACAGGAATACGAAGTAAAAGCATTGCAAAGGATGAAAGAATGCTGTGTGTAAATAAGTAACCGATTAAAATCAAGCCACCGTAAATTGCTCCATTCACTCCGTGATAAATGTGTTTATTCTGTTTAATTCTCCTTGCATCAATAAAGGCTAAAGCTATATTGATAACAACAAACACTAGAGATAAAATTAATTTTTCCATATTCATTTTTTTTAATTTGTAGCCAAGACAGGATTCGAACCTGTAAGAATAGAGCGTAAACTATTTACTATTCTACCTTTGTAACGATAGCGTCTACCATTCCGCCACCTGACTATTTTGAATAGGTGGGTCGCTCATCTCCACTGTCTGCGTTCCTTTGAGTAATGAACTCAACTGCTCTATTCATTGTAGTCAGGACAGGATTCGAACCTGTATGGTGGGTATTTTTCTTTATTACAGAAGGACTCATGTGCACTAATCCCCTATGCGTGGAACTACCCCATGTTTGCAAATCATGTTTTAACCTTAAAACCAACAAGTATGCGTCTATCCATTCCGCCACCTGACTATTTTATAACCGGAGAATCGTAATTTTGTTTCAGCCACTCTAGGAAAGAATGAAGATCTTGAGCACCTAAGTAGCTTTCGAAAACTTGATCCCAGTCTTGATATTCATATGCCCCATTTGGGCCTATTGTAAAATCATCAGAAACAACAGGCTCGAAATCGGAAGAATGCGATCCGTCAATTAACGAAACCCCATGTCTTACTCCATGCATAAAGTCTTCAACGTTTTGGTTTTCGTTAAGGTGTTTTGCTATTGCAATTCCTATCTCATTCCCAACATCCGATACGTCTCCATTATCATAGATCACATTTTTCAATTGTCTGATAATAGATTCCCTTATTTTTTTAAATTCAGAAATCTCCTCTTCCTCCGGTTGAACAATTTTCGCATATTCGTTAGTTCCAAACTCCTCGCACACTTTATCATCTTTAACTATAACAAATTCAACCTCAATGCCATCGCTAAGATAATCCATAAATTCGAATTGTTCCATTTTTTCTTGGATCTCTGGGTGAACCGGATATTTACCTCCTTCAAAGGAGTTTCTATCCTCTTTCCAGTACCAGATTGCCCATCGGCCAGATTCGCTTTTACTTAATTCACCTTTTAGTCTTTTTTCCATAATACCCGTTGGTTTATTAATTTATACTACATAGGGGCAAAAAAAATTCCAGATTTACTGGAATTTTATTAGAATGTTTTTCTTTTTAATTTTCAGCTCCGCTCAATTTCTGATTAGGTTGCATAACTGGGGAATTTTGAATCCATTTAGCTATGCCAAGAGTTTTAGAAGCTGCTCTCTCGTGATATGCCTTATGTGGAAATGTCCCACATCTAGAACACTCTTTCTCTGGATCCTCGATTGACTTTCCACATCCAGCACAAACATCTTGTCTTCTTCTTTCGTTTAGCTGTTCCTCGTAAGATTTTAGATTTCTCATAGTTTATGAGTATTTTAAAGATTTGATTAGACGGATTAACTTCTTAGCAAATTCCGTTAAATCCTCACGTGAAGTTGCAAAATTTACCAATGGTTCAAGCTCAGTATTACCTTTGATTAGATCTTTAATTGTTTGGGATCCGTTAGTCATAAGGTATTTAATTAAAAGAGCGTTTGCATTATTGATAATGGTTTCGTTCTGATGATACTCCTCCTCGAAAAATACTGTTTGATCTAGGTTCGAAGCGGCTTGAAAGAAATAGTCGGATAAGAGACTGTTCATTTCCTCTATCAAAGCTGTGTTGTTTCCACCAGCTAGAATTTTCTCTGCCCAATTAGATCCTTTAGCTCTTTTAAATGTTCTTTTGATAATCGAAAGAAAAACAGCAGCCATCATATCATTATCCTGAACGTGACATCTGAGTGTGTTTTCGCCTGATCTGAAATTAACAGAATTTAGAGGAATTCTGTTTGTGTTTGTTACCGTCCATGATTCATAATCTTGACTCCTTGAAACCATAGTACCTGAACAAGCCCTAAATTCAAATGCCCCGATTATTTGGGTTATTAGTGGAGAATATATGTTTCTTGCAACCTGTGCGGCCTTACAGTAGAATCTATATTTAACTATTTCATTTTTAGAAATATCATTAACCACAGCAATAGTTGCACTCGCATTATATCTGGTGCCCTTCCCAATAAGTCCCAATTTAAGTAGCTCTTGAACTGTCTCAGTTCCTACTAGATCCTGGTTCGATGGATGATTAAGTTCTTCCCCGCCAATAAATGGCTTTATTCTATCGAAAAATCCTTCCTGAGAAATCCTATGTCCAATTGGGAATAACTCTTCAAGATTTATTCTTTTCTCTGCATCTCTTTTACTAACAAGTGAAGCTGGGATTAAATTTTTAGCTAGTCTCATCCAAAGGTGTCTGTATAGTTCCTCTGGTGTATCGAAATCTTTTTCTCCGTAAATTTCTAATCCAGGTTTACTAGAATAGTGTTCAATATGGAATTTACCTGTGGCTTCGTCTTTGTAAGCAGCTGTTCTTGGCATGGATTTATTGTAGCCTCTTCTCTCATACTTGATTCTGTCTCTCTCCCTTATTTTTCTAACCCCTAGAGCATATAAATCTCTCCCAGCATCAGTCTGATTGAAAGCATCATCGAGCTCTTTAGTTCTTTCACCGGCAGGTCCCCAGTATTCCCCTTCGTTTAATGACATATAATTCATATAAAAGTCTAATTAATTTTTGTGATTATAATTTTGATTCTAAAGCTTTTAGTACCTCGGCTTCATCCCTTTCTATTTCCTCCAGTAAAGCCAAGTGCTCAGCTTTCACCTTTCCAAACCCTGCTCTGTATGTCATTAAGAAATCTCTTGCAGATTCTTGATTTTGTTTTGTTGAATCTATGATCTTATCTATATCTTTCTTAGTGTAATCATCGCCAACAACATAATCAAATACGCCAACCGATGATTTGGTTAGGATTCCATAAGTTCTAAACTCCTCTAGGAAGTGTGATGGTTTTAAATCTTCAGCCTCTGCTATAATCATTGAAACTATACCTGAGATTTGATCCCATTGTTCAGGATCAACTATACCTGACAGAACTCCTCTTTTAGCATTAATAAGGGATTTGATAATTTCCTCTGCATTAAGTTTTTTACCAACCTTAAAGAATTGCTCTAGAGAAACCTTTATATTTTTTTCCACCTCAAATTTCTTATTAACCTCATCGATCAGATCATTAGGAAAATTTAAACCTTTCATAAGCTCATTCAATGTTTTGAATGTGCTACCATTTGGTGCGTATATCCTACGATTTGGTCTATCGGCATCTGAGTAGATTCTGCCATCTCCGTAAACTGTAATACCTAAAAGGCTGTTGGGATTTGTGGTTGGAAGATTTTTATTGACCACAACAAATTGCATTCTAGCCATATCTGGACTACTTCCAGAATAGCTCCAGAATGTGCTATCATTTCTGATGCACCATCCAGTGTCACCTGCTACTGCTCTAAGAGCTTCTGGAGTTCTTGCAGATAAAACGGTATAGCCTTTTTTAGAATAAAGTATACCAACTTGAGCCCCTAATTTTTTAAGACTTGTAACGAACTCATCATCGCTCTCGTCCCATTTTGCTATCTTAAGATCTGCGTCTTTTATTAGATCTAAGAAAGCAACTCTAGGATCTCTATATTCTGGATATGTTCTAGTGTCTGTGTATTTTTTAACATTTCCTGTAAATTCGTCCCATGCGTTTTTAGTGACCATGTTACCCTTCTCGTCTTCACCCTCTTTGTTTGGTAGCCTATCTAGCTGGTTTGAAATTTCCTCCAAGTGAGCTATTTCCTTCTCTGATGCTTTGTTGAACTGAAGTTTCATTTCTGGGGTAAGACCGTTGTAAAGTCTTCTTAGCTTGATCTTTCTAGGAATATTATTAAGATCGTCTTCCAAAACCTCCCATCCTGGTCTAATGTCTTCTTTGGTTGCGGTAATCTTTCCATAATCCTGAATTTGCATTTCAAGATCCTTTGCCAGATTGTTTTTATACTGAAGCATCATTTCAATGATATGCTTTATTCTGTCAATTGGAGCTTTTTGATCAAATACAAATTTAGTGAAAAGAGCAATATAGTTAGGGAATTTCTGACATAAATCTCTGACCTCGATAAATCTAGGATCGTTAACTATTCTTTGCTTAATCTCTTCCGGAACTTCCGAAGATTTCATATTTTTGCTCTCCGCATACTTTTTAATTAAATATGCCTTAGCTTCTTGAGCACTCTCCAATAAGAGAGCTTTTTCTGAAAATGTTTTAAACCCGGAGTATAACATACGAATTGTAATTTTGTTTGAATATATATTCAAACAAAAAAACGTAATTAATGAAAAGTTTTACTAGAATGGATGGATCTCCAAAAGTTGGGAAATTTTCCGCATTTGGTTATCCAGAGACAGAAACATCTTTCGACAATTCTTCAAGTTCGAACACATTGGGCGATATTGTAAACAGATTCATAGATGAATTAAAAAAAGCAAAAGCCCCTATTAAATTTGACATTTCAAAACTAAAACAAAGATACAATGACTAGAAAATTCTGGAAGCCACTTAATGAAGCAAATGTCATTCATATGAGTGGCTGGGGATCTAATCATAGCCCCATAGAAATAATCCTTGATTTGGAAGGAATTTTGAAAGATTCTGACACCGACTATGAAGACGAAGATGACATGGAGGAGGTTACCCTTATCACAAATACAGACGAACTAGCCCATGAAATCGAGGATTTAGGGTACAAATCTGAAATAGCATCAGATCTTACTGCTTTAATTGATAAACTAGGTGGTCACAGCCCAGTACCAAATCTTAAAAAGAAGGTTTTGGAAAAAATGATGCTTATGTCAGGTTCTGAATTCTTAAAACTTATGTACGCTGTACTTAGAGAAAGTCCCTCTGCGGAAGGAAGAATTGGGGGTATAATTAATCAGATAGAGGACGAGCATGAAGATTCTGATGAGATTGAAGACGTTGAGGAAATCAACTATTCTAACGTTTCTAAGAGGGAGATCAGAAGCATGATCGATCAAGCACTTGACTCTGGAGATTATCAGGAAGCTAAAGAGTTGATCTCGTATTTGGATAGATCGAAATGGCAAGAAATGCACAAAAAAGTAACATTTCATGAAAGTTACCATGAAAATCGCAGAAAATAAAAACCGAAAAGATATATAATACCTAAACAATAGCATAAAAAAACTATAAAAAATGAACAAACAAATTATCAGAAACTTTGATGAGTTTCTTAACGAAGAAGAAAATTTCGAAATAGATCAGGAACTTGATATCCTTGACGAATTGGATATGGAGTTGGATGAAGAGTTTGGATATGATGAAGAATTCGAAGAAGAAGACGAATTAGACGAAGAATTCGATTTCGAAGATGAATCAGATGATCTATATGAAGACGTTACTAAACCAGTAGCAGCTACGCCAACAACTAAAGGTGTACCAGCTAAAGGAGACTTATCTCGCAAAGGAGATCCTCATAAAATGGATAAATTTAAATATAAAGCTACTTTAGCCCCTAAATTGATTATGACCCTGGCAAATCCAGCAAAGATGAATTCTGTTTTGTCTGGTCCTATGCCGGGTAATATAGGATATAAGAAGGGATTAAGAAATCGTGACTTTATCCCAAGTATTGCTATTGATTTTTTAAAATTGGTTTCAATAACAAATCCAGGAAAGATGGATAAAGCAGCTTTCAAAAAGGTAATGAAAAATCTAATGGATTTACATACAGCAGGAGTTACTGGAAAGAAATAAATATATATAAAAAAAAAAATAAACAAGCAATGAACAAACAAATTATCAGAAACTTCGACGAGTTTATCAACGAAGAAGAAAATTTCGAACTAGATCAGGAACTAGACCAAGAATTTGACAATTATGACGAGTTTGATGGTGACTTTTCTGACGAATTAGATGAAGAATTCGGATACGAAGATGAATTCGAATACGACGAAGAATTAGCTGAGGCTGAAGATTATTTCGATTACTACAGTGATTTAGAAGTAATGAACGAAGACAAAAAACTTTGGAAGAAGGCTGCGATGATGAAAAAGAAAAATCCTGCAGCTGCTGCAGAACAAGTTGCTCTAAACAAATACTGTGGAGCTTTAGCTAATATGATATTATCTGCTAAAGACGACAATGCAGCAAGAGCTATTTTGCAGAAGCCTATTAGTGGTGCAGGTCTTGGAGATAGATTTAAAGGTAAGAAAAATTCAGATCTTCTTCCTAAGATATCTATGAGATTTATGCAATTGACTGCTGCTAATAACAGGGGAAAATTAGACGCCGGATCATACAAAAAGACGTTTGGTGGTTTACAAAAACTAGGAATGGGAAAATTTCAAGCAGTAGGTAAGCTAATTCAAAAAGGAAAAGAGTTTATCAAACAAAAAGGAAAAGAGTTTATCAAAAGTAAAATGTAAATAATTAAAACATTTACCCATAAAAAAAAGCATAGTAAAACTATGCTTTTTTTGTTTCTATATGTATTCTGAAAGGTGATTCCGAAAAGATTTTTGAAGCTTTTTAATCCCCCTTATTTTACTCATCTCCTTTGTGGGCTCGACCGACAAATAAGCCTGAATCTCGTCATCTAAGACCTCTTTGCAATAGCCCATCCCTGAGAGGATGTCTCTCATTCTTTTTGATATCTTATCAGGAATAGCTCTTACCATCTCTAGTGTCTTCTTTTTATAGGCTCTGTTAGTGTAATATAATCCGTGACAGATCTCATGTTCCATAGTTTTGCTGTCCTCTTTATCCACTCCGATCAGATACCACCTCTTATTCTTCTTTATTCCCTCCTTAATTCGATTAATTATCGAATCCATTATGTAATCATACGGAGTTACGTAAACGCCGCTACTGTGACGAAAAACGCTATTTATGCAAGTTTCGATAATATGTCCAGGAACATTAAATCCACCCCAATCTAAGGGATACATAAAAATGTCATTTCCCTTTGGCTTTCTGTAGATCTCCATGAATTCGAAGATCTCGAAATTTTTCCCCTTGATCTCAGAAAATGCTGATTCATAATACTCCTGACACCTCAAGAATAGCATAGCCCTCTGGTAATCGTCTTTGATTATTGCCGAGAATATGCCAGGTAGAATCTCTTTGAGTTCATATTCTACCAAATTTGGGATTTGATTAATCGTCCGATTCGTTTCCAAATATTCCATCTCTAAGATTTTCGGGGGTTTTGAATTTAGGATCATACATTTTGGAAATAATTGACTTAACCCTGGTTGAGTATTGTCCTCCTATTTCACAGTAGGATCTATTTAGATGACTGAAGTATGATTTTTTGGATATCTTTTTATCCTTGAAGTAGTATTCTTGATATAGCTTATAATCCTCCACAGATTCTTGCCATGACCCATACTTAGCATACCCGTGAAAAGCTCCGTCAGCTACAGTTCTTCTCCTCTCTGGGAGACGCATTCCGAATAGATTGTTATTCTTATGAAAAACATCACTATCAAAGTTTCCTGACTCTAAAACGGCTTGAGCCCAAACAATCTCTGGATACTCTATTCCCTGCTTAACTATCTCTTCATAGAGAGATTGATAGTTCACACTTTTTTTAGTTTCCCCTAGATTGAGGCTTGTGGTAAAAAGGGAGGCAGACATAACAGCTGCACTTAAAATGAATCTTGAAATCATAATTAATTCTTTAAGTTATTTAATAAGCTCCGCCTTATGCGGTATGTGTTCTATCTAGGGTTTCCGAAAAGATTTCACCCAATTTTATGACCCTCCCGGATATATATTGCAAAAAACGATATTCTATGAATCTTAAAATTGGATCTAAAGGCGAAGATGTTAAGAAACTTCAAGCCAAATTAGGGCTAACCGCTGATGGCGATTTCGGTCCTGGAACAGACAGAGCAGTTAAAGCCTGGCAATCTGCAAATGGCTTATCTGCCGATGGTATAGTTGGACCTGCGACTTGGACTAAGATGGGTTTGGATGCCTCTTCTGTCACAGTAACTGAATCTGAAGTAGCTATTCCAAACAGCGAATTTAAACTGTCTGCACTTAAGGGACATGTGCCTGACACTATTATTGCACAAATCCCAGACACCGCTGCTAAATTTGGAATCACTAATGTGCTAAGACTTGCACACCTTCTGTCACAAGCAGCTCATGAATCTGGACACTGGAAATCGTTCACAGAGAATCTTAATTACTCTGCGGATGGTCTTAAGAAGATCTTTCCTAAATACTTCCCAGGAAATCTGAATGAATCTTATGCTAAAAATCCAGAGAAGATTGCTAACAAGGTTTACTCCTCAAGGATGGGCAACGGGGACGAATCTTCTGGAGATGGCTGGAAATTCCGTGGAAGAGGTGCTTTACAAACAACAGGTAAATCCAACTACTCTGATTTTGATAAAATCGTAGAGGATAATATCATCGAAAATCCAGATTTATTATCAACTAAATACGCTCTTGCTTCTGCAGCTTTCTTTTTTCAAAAGAATGGTCTTTGGACTATCTGTGATAAAGGTGCTGATGATGCAACAGTTACCTCAGTTACAAAAAGAGTAAACGGGGGAACCATAGGTCTTCCAGAGAGGTTAAAGCTCTTCAAAGAATACTATGCACTTTTAAAATAACCAAAACAAACATGTCAAAAGCAAGTAACAATCAGGAAAAACCAAGCAAAAACAAAAAAAACCAAGCTAAAAATCTTAAAAGAATTAAAAAAAACCAGGAGATTTTAAGTAACCTTAAAAAATAAAACGCAAAATAAAAGCCTAGAATTTCTAGGCTTTTTTTATTTAAATCTGTTAATTTATCCGAATCTTAAAAATTGATCAAAGTTGTAAACGTTACGAGTTTCTATGCCCTCCTTAATTCCCTTTATTTGTTTTACAAGTCCAAGATCTTTACTGGTTGCTTTCTGAGGTTCCTTCTTTGTGTTTATAATAGGCTTACCCTTGGTTGCAGGAATCTTAGCAACTGGTATTTTTTTCGTTTCTGGTTTTTTCTCTTCTTCTTTTAATGTCTCCTGACAAAGATCATAGGTTAATATCTGGAAATCTATAAATTTTCTTACGCCATCTAACATGGGCTTGATGTATTTGTTAATCATTTTAGATGCAGAGTCAGTTAGAGGTTTAACCAAATTGCCAAGACCACTACCAACTATTTTAGCTATAGGTGAGGTTGCTTTGCTTCTGAATGTTTCTATTCCCTGAGAGATCTTTGCTGGTATATCCAGAAGAAAATTAAAAGCGGAGGTTAAAAGTTTTGCTCCCTTCATGATGCCCTTAAATAGCCAGTCTAAGCATTTCCCAAGCACAACATTACCTAAAACAATAACGGCAATCCTACCGGCAACACCCGGTACTTTTGATGCCAATTTAGGATTTTTTGTAATTTTTTCAACCACCTTTTTAATAAAACCTGATGCCATATGAGTCATATTATGACCCATAGAAGCGATTATATTATTAGAAGCTTTTAATGCAGTGTTTTTAATCGCTAGTGCAACAGATCCGGCAGCAGGATTAACCAGAGCTGTTGATGATCCCTCAAGTACATCTTTAATTCCTAAAGATAATAGGATAGTTCCCGTTGCAATTTGGGGTAAAGCCGAGACCATAATTGCACTATTTTTTGCACCATCACCTAGATCTATTTTTCCAAGCTTCTTTGAAGCTTCATGATACTTTTCCCAACCTTCCCAGATATCCATAGCACCCAAAAGGGACAGAGATACTCCTCCTAGTATGGTAACCCCGGGGATTCCCGCTCCAACCAATCCAGTTAAAGCAGATATTACCCCAAGTGTTAGCGAGGTCCATTCTTTCCAACTCATTCCCTTTACTAACTTTGTGACAACTGAGGGTATAGTCTTAACAAACTCCCAAGCTTTTTTTGCACCGTCACTTAATCCATCCCAAGCTTTTTTTGCTCCTGCTGACATACTATCGATGGTAGAAGAAGCTTTTGCTCTTAGAGTGTTAAATGCATTTTTAGCACTAGCAAAAGACCAATCTTCATTAACCGAATCAAAAGTGCTTTTTGATATAACATATGCCTCATTATTTTTTATGAGGATCACATTTTCACCGGCATCCAATGACATGATATTTTCTTTACCTGAAGTCCAATCGCCCTTAGAATCTGTAAAAGATGCCATCTCGTAGTACATATAAGCTTCCTTGATTAGTTCTTCGTCAACATATCCCTCAGATTCATAGAGTTCCTGTTTGATTACGTTTTTAAATTCTTTTAGCGTGTATCTTGCTGTATGTCTTTCCTCTGAGTCAGAAAAGATCCCTGGCTGATTAATACCGCTATACTCGCTAAACCTCTGAAAATTATTCATGCTATATTATTTTATATTTAAACTGCTTTAAGCTCTGCTATTTTAGCTGCAATCTTATCTTTTGGCTGAGCGCCTACTGTTCTGAAAACCTCTTCGCCGTCTTTTGTAAAAACTAAAACTGGGATACTTCTGATGCCATATTTTTCAGATAGTTCATTTTCTTTATCAACGTTAACTTTTAAAATCTCTAAATCAGATCCCTCTGTATTGTGTTCCGCCATTAGTGATTCTATAGCTGGACTCATCGCTCTACAAGGTCCGCACCATTCCGCATAAAAATCTAAAACTTGTAATTTGCTCATTTTATTATATATTTATTTTTTATTGTTAAATGTAATTGTTTATTGATTGCATGGCATCTATATTTGTTGCCATATGAGTTGATCCCTGTCCTTTTGGATCATTGCTAAGTTTGTTCTTAACCTTAGAAGCTATATATTCCGCTGCTTCCTTGTTGCTGGATCCGTATATTGTGTAATAGTATTCCGTTTTATCTTTATTATCCTCTGCTATTTTTTTATAAAAATTAGAAACGCCGGAATTACCGATCCAGATATCAACCAGATAGATTTTATCGAATTCTTCGGCTCCGAATTTCTCCAAAAGCATTTGCCCTGGATAATATCCAGCAGAAAATAAATAGAGAATCTTTTTAGTTGACTTTATCCCATCTTTAGCTAACTGATCTTTAACTGCTTGATAAGCACCTGCTCCATCAATTTTATGATTTTTAGAAACGAATAACGTGTAATCAATTCCCCCTTTGTTAAGGTAGTCGTACATATACCCTCTAGATCCGCCACTTTGTCTTCCTCCTACTGGCATTCCACCCAAAACCATAATTAACGGTTTACCTTGAGCTTCTTTAAGATCCCCATAATTTCCAACAGGTCCAGAATTTACAACTTTAACTTGATTCTGCTTGTTTGCTATTACTGGAGTAATCACTGGGGTTATTGACCCTTTTAATACAGTCTGATTTTTAGCTATATCACCTCCAGGAATATTTTTGTTCGGAGCACTTGCCGATCTTGCATCTGGGTTTTCCCTATCGAGAATATCCAAACTCTGTTGAAACTGAGGTTTGTAATCCGCTCCTGAAATTTCGAACCATCTGCTTTGTCCAGGCTTCTTTGCTAACCAATGATCATTTCTGATCATGTATTGGTAAACATCACCTGGTCTAGATATAACCCCCGAGGCATCTATCTGAGTCGTTTGATTTATTGATTTAATTGGTTCTGTGATAATTTGGGTCCCGTTGAAATCAGATGTGTTATTTGAAATAACCTGAACAGGGGTATCACTTTTATTTGTTATGTAAGAGTCTATAGATTTACCTATTTTACTATAAACTGGTAGATCGCCATGGGGATCTGAAACACTTCCTATTGGTGGATTAATTATAGTCGCACCCTCGTCTGAAAATTTATCATAGTATGCTTTAACCCTTGCTGGGGTAACGTTCTTATTTCCGCCCCATCCCCAAGATCCTTGGACAGCATAAAATTTTGCTTTTGGAAAAGCCCTTCTAAGTTCAGTAAATAGTCCCTGTATATTCTCATTGGGATTAAATCCTCCGTTTGTTCCTATGCAAATAACAACATTAGAAACGTCAGTGTTTGTGGGGTGTTCTCTTAAAGCATCTTTAAGCCAATTTAAACCCATTCCACCTAACCAAAGAGCTCCTTTAGATCCCTTACGTGATAGCATTTTTACGTTCTGCGTTCTGTTGGCTATGAATGGAGTTTGAGAATCCCCGATAATAATATTGATTCCAGGCATGCTTTATATATCCTGGGAGATTTGGTTTCTTTTTATTGAGATTAGCTTTTCCGAAGAGTACTTAAGAGGCAAGCTGTCATGAACAGTCCAGCCTGGATCTTCCCCTGTTTTTTTACACGTTTCCATTTTTTCTTGCCTCCACGTGTAAAGAATCATCTTATACATTTCATAAGAGATTTGAGGCTCGTCCATTTTTTTATCATCTTCCATAGTTGGAATGTGACTAGTACCTATGCCCCAATGGGAGTTCTCGTGCTCTAGTCCAAACATTTCCCTTTTAAGGGTATTTAGGGCTTCCTTTATCTTTGGATTGATGTGAGTTCTGTGATCTTGTTTTAATCTCCAATCGAGACACGATGGGATATAATCAACTTGCCCATGTAGGAATCTAGAATAAAATTCAAGGGCATCCTGCATTATCGACATTTGTCTGTCGCTCATCTCTATCTGGTATCTAACTTCCTCTTTTTCGATTCCCTGATTTTGGTTCTTTTTTCTTGGCATCTTTTTTATTTTTACCGTGATTTGATTCTAAAAATTCCCAGGTTGATTTCACAGAGTAGCATATTGGATTTCCATTCTCGTCATATGCACCGTACTTAGAATCCCTTCCTTTTATCTCAACAATTTTCCCGTCTTCTCTCGCTTCATAAACAGGAACCCCACCCCACTTTTTTCTGCCATAGTCAGACTCGAATCTAAACCAGTCAAACCAATCCAGACCCTCCTTCCCGTATGATTCCTCTAGAAGAATACTTATGACATTTTGTAGATCGTCAAAAAAGTCTATCATATCTATTTTTAGATCGTAGGCTTGATGAACTTTTTTTTCGTGGGTCTTAAGCAGATCAACCATTTTTTGAAATTTCTTATACTCCATAAAAATTATATCATAAAACTCTGAATGATTTCGGACTGGATATATAAAAGAAACGAATTACGATCTATGAAATATCTTAAGCTCTTTGAAGAATTTGGACAGGATAGCAAATTCTATTACTACAAGGTTAAAAAAGGTCAAGAGGTTATTATCAGAAATGATACAATGGGTAAGTCTGAATATAAGATTTCATCTAGTCCATTAGAATCCCTTCTGGAAGATATGGGAGGTGTTGATTCAATTAAAACAGACTTTCCAGTAAAAGGTAAACTTGAACCATTTGCTATAGATTTTGCTATGAACGCATGTCTCTTTGAACCTGGTGGTGGCAACACAGGATATTATAGATTTTACGGTAAAGACATAGCTTCTAAAAATAGTAGCGAGACTGATAATTTTGGAATGCACTTGGACGAAAATTCGGGTGAGAGAAATGGGGTTTTTTATGGTGGTGGGGATAAATGGGGAATAGTTGGAACATCTGAATTTAACTTTGGAGATAAAAGTTTCAAATTTGCAATACAAAACGGACCAATCCTCACTTTAGATGGAAAGATAAATTCAATTTTCGAAGCACATAAGGATTCCAAGAATAAGACAAATAGGGGTGGTATTGGTGTAGACAAAGACGGACTTCCATGTTTTGTCATTTCAAAAGGTCCAGTATCTTTTTATGAGCTGTCAGAATTCTTTTTGAATTCTATGAAATGCCCAAATTCAATATACACAGACGGGACGATCAGCCAAGCTTATATTAGAAAAAATTATACTAAATATGTTGGCTCAATTACGCAGGACTTAGGACCCATCATATTAGTAACAATGTAATCTTAATATGACACCAAGTAAAGAGTATTTAGATCAAATAGCCAAAAGGCTTGAGAAATTAAATCCTGGATTAACCCCGGAGATAGTTAAAGAGATGAAAAGACCTAATGACACCTCAGGTCTACTGGGAGATATCGGAAGAGCTTCTGTAAATTATCTACAAAACAAAAAAGATCTGGAGATAAAACAAGATCCTCTATTTCCTGACAGAAACACTTATTAGTAATCTTCTGGAAAAAGCTCGTGGGGTATTTCGGGATCAAATTTCATAAAGGTCTCAACATCATTGGGATCTTTTATAACCATCAGTTTGCCTGGCATATTTTCTTCTACCGCTATTCTTGTTCTATGGTTGCCATCAATAAGAACCCATTCACCTTCCGTTCTAGGATCTTCAGGATTCTTGAATCTAACTAAAAGCCCAAGTGGTTTATCGTAATCCATTTCTTTTCTGATCTTAGAAATCTTTTTAGGATCAACCAGTGAAAAATCTGGATGCGAGTACTGGCTAAGATAAAAACTTGGATATGTTTCAATCCTAGCTTTATCTGGATTATCCTTAGCAAATTGATAAGCCTTAGTAACGTCAAATAGATACCTTCCGTTATACGCAGAAAATATCTCATTTTCAAAACTGTCTATGCTTTCTTTAATAAAATCACTAAATCTCTTAATCACTGAAAGATTTTATTTTTATATATCTAGTGTAAACTACTTGCCCTCTAATTTAGCTAGAAGCTTTGGTTTTGTGATAATCTCAACTAGGGTTGAGTGCGTATTGGATTTATAATACTTTGAGTTTTCTCTGTTCCCTCTAAAGAAATCCAACTGTGTGTCTCTTTCTATGGCATACCATATTTCTTCATGATGGTTATACCAAAAGATGTAATCGTAAAGTGCTTCCATATTAATGTTTTTTTGATTTCAAATACCAAAGCCAGGTTTCTTTTGATTCTTCAGAAACCCCTTTGAGTCCAATTTTATTTAGCTTTTGCAGGTTTAGTTTTCTAAACATGTAAGCTATCTTCATTTTCTTAACAATCTCATTTGAAGATGTTGGACTAGCCTTATAGATAAAGTTCAGCCAGTTTATTTCATCAGATCCAATAATTGGAACATTTTCAGAAACAAAATCAGCTGCCACTATATTGAATGTTTCATTAAAAGAGACTTGGAGACCTATATCCATCTTGGATATTATTTTAATAAACTCCTCATGTGAATGCCAAGGATGCTCTATTAATTTATGGTGCTCCTGATTTTCAAAAAGAGCCCTAATATTTTTAATAACTGATTCACCCTTTTCTATCCTCTCTGAGTTTACGTGGAAGTGTATAGGCTTTCCTAGTGAGTTACCAAAATCGATAGCGGCTACTGCCTGGATCAATTGATTCTTCATTGGTCTAATAGCTCCAAAGCAACCTATGTCTATATGATCTTTACTTTTATGGTGTTTGTGGTTACACTCTTTTACTGGGTAGTAATTGGGAAGATAAGCTATTTTTTGGATTCCGATTTTTTCAAGATCACCAACCATTTTTAAAGTGTTCGGAGCAATAGTAATATCCATTATTGAAGATAGCTTGTCATATTCAAAAGACCATTCCATGGCTGGACCTTCGTTTGCAATAAATGGCATTTCTGAGTGAAGTCTAACTACCCATTTAATCTTTGGATGGTGTTTATGAAGTTCCAAGAATTTTTGTGGGGTAACCCAGAGAGCCTCTATAACTACTACAGATGGTCTGATCTTACTTACTTCTCGATCGATGTCATTAGAATCAATAACTTGAACGCAATATGATTTTACTCCGTTTGCGTTTAACATGTCATTAACAAAAGTAGCACTGTTAAAAAGTCCTGAGTGAATTACTTTGGTGTAAGACTGAGTGTCGTAAATTTTCTTCTTTTTAAGAAGGAATAAAACTTTGGGATGGTGGTGACGATGACTCATTTAGATGGAAAGTTATTTTAAACTATTCCATCTAAAAACTAAGAGTGATGGAGTAGTGTCAGTAGTATATAACTCAACTTGTATCCAGTAAATGCTCCAATTGCTGAAGGAATTGGAAAAACTACAAGTTTACCTAAATCTGTTATATATTTGGGTCTATTAATTATTCTTCCAACGAAATAATAATACATTACAAAGCTGAATAGTACCACCATATCATTTCTTGATGCTGTGGCAACAATTAGCATCGCAGCTAAGAATCCATATATGAAGTTATCCCTTATACCCTCCCATACTTCTTTCTTAGATGCCTCATTCCACTCTCTAATTATTTTGTGATACTTTATTTTTTTCTTTGACATTAAATGTGATTATAAACTGTTATGATATTGTTCTTATCGATTAAAATTGCTGTTCTGTTTTCTACCCAATCCCCTGAATTTAGATAATGATCTCCGTGTATGACCATATCTTCAGGCTGATGTATGTGTCCACACATTACTCCATTACAGTCGTGCTTGTGAGCCATTTTAATAGCAGCTCTCTCAAAATCATTAATGTAGTTTGTTGCTTGCTTTACACCTGCTTTGATCTGCTGAGAGATTGATTGGTAGGGTAGCTTTCTCCAGGCTCTGTACCTGTTATACCATCTATTTAGCCATAATGCGAAGTCGTAACCTATTGATCCTATCTTGGCTAGCCATTTGTACTTTGTAATGAATACGTCTACGACATCTCCATGAAACACATAATACTTTTTATCACCTACCTCTAAAACATAATCTTCTCTAACGGAGATGTTACCGAAATGTGATCCGATTAGTTCAATTAAAAATTCATCATGGTTACCTCTGATCCAAATCACTTTAGTTTTATTGGATATTTTGAGTATCTTTGATAGAGCCCTTGTGTGTTGCTTTTTCCATCTGGCACCTCTGTTCAAAGCCCATCCATCCACTATGTCGCCGTTCAATATTAGCAGATCAGTTGGGTGATCTTCAAGAAATTCGATAAATTCTTTAGCTTTGCTATCCTTTGTACCGAGGTGAAGATCCGAAACTATTATAGCTTTGTATTTCATATATGTACAGCTATTTCAATTAAAATTAGTAAAGCAATTACTGTGCCAACCACCAATGTTTCGAATTTATAAAATAGGTTAATCTTTTTCATTTCCAATAATTATGATCTTTTTTATAGAATGATTCGTTGTTTCTATTCCACCAGCAATTTAACAATAATTTAATCATATACCAAACACCCTTTGTCTTAAATCTTCGAGAAGGAGTGTAAATAAAAAAATCCGCCACTCTAAATTTTTTTGGATGTATCTTAGAGCTGAGGTGGTAGTCTTCTGCAATTTTATCCTCATTGTTAAATCCTCCTAGTTTATCGAACGTGCTTTTTTTGAATAACATAAAGCCACCAACTGCAAAAGGCTTGGTTTTAGAGCTAATCAACTGAGCAACATCAAATATTCTCCAAACCCATTTGTATTTTCCGTCATGTGATCTAAACTTACAAGTTACTAAATCACAATCACCCTCTGTGGCTATTTTAAGGCAGCTACCTATAAGGTATTTGTCTTTTATGTATATATCGGCATCTAAAAACAGGATATAGGGGGTCTTTACTTCAGATGCTCCTCTGTTACGTGCAATTGATGGTAATCCACCCTCTACTATTTGGATCTCCTTTGAACCGTATTTATTTATGAAATCATCTAATAGTGATCTGCTGTATTTGTCATCAGACGAATCTGCAATAATAATTTTGAAACTATGCTCTTGCTTTATTACTAGATCCAATACCTCCAACAAGCCGGTTCCCTCATTCTTACTAGGTATTACTATTGTGAGCTGATCAGATATCATTTACTTATTTTTTGCCTGTTCATATTTAATTCCTTTAATTAGAAACTTAGCAGTTGCATAGTTTGTAGCAAGAGGAATATCATAAACATTACAGAGTCTCATTAACATATGAATATCAACTTCATGTGGATGCGAGAACATCGGATCTATAAAGAATAGAACTATATCGACATTACCCTCAACTAGTCTCGATGCTATCTGTGCGTCTCCACCTTTAGGCCCTGATTGCAAGCATTCAACATTAGTGATTCCTGCATGGAGCATATGGTTTCCAGTAGTTCCTGTTGAAATGATCTTAACGTCCTTTCTCTTAAAGAAATCAATTCTTTTCAGAACAAAAGCAACCATATCTGCCTTCTTATTGTCGTGAGCTATTATTGCTATATTCATTGTAGTTTTCTAAAAAATCGATTAGGTCATTATACCCATAGTATTCTAAATAGTGGTGTAACTTATCAAAAAATTCTACGGGTTTATTTTTGGATTCTCCTGAGATTATTCTAAACCAGTACCCCAGGAATATTGAGAGATTATTTTTATCGACTAAGCCAACCTCAGCCATGAAAATAAGCTTTGTTATATTATCGAAATAATCATCAAAGATTTCACGAAGTTTAGCTTCATCTCTAGTGAAGCTGTGTTTAATATTATGTGTTTGTAGGGAATCTATTAGGAATTTATCGTCAACTAAGATCTTATTTTCTCCAATCTTAACTTCTATAGAATTCCAGTCTAGAAGTTTTTCCATTATACGGGTGGTCTCTAAGCTTCTAAACTTTTCTATTTGGTTTAATAGAAAAGCGTTTCTTTCCCATTTGGATTTTTCTGAATATTCGTACACCCACTTAAAAGTGGCGGCTAGTGCACAAATTATACTTATTATTATTTCAATTTTCATTGGGTTCCTTTCTACACTTTCATATAGTATTTATCTTTTTAGTTTCGCCCCTTTTTTTTCCCGTATAGCTTATTTTATCTTAGTAAATGTGGCTTGGCCTCTTGTTGGCCTGCCGAGGTAATTCTGACTATATCTGGGTTGAATTCTTTTATTGAGTTGGCGCCGGCATAAGAGAAAGCACTACGAACTCCGTCTAATATCCCTTCAACAATATATTTAACCCCGCCTTTGTATGGAATCATTGTACTCTCGCCTTCCACATTTCTTGCTTCCTGTCCATGTGTCATTTTAGTTTCTAAGGAAGCAGCTCCTCTGTATCTTTTGTATAGACCTTGTGGGGTTTCTATTATGCTTCCTGGGCTTTCCTCTGTTCCTGCTATCAGTGATCCAACCATAACACATGAAGCACCTAGAGCTAAAGCCTTTGCAGCGTCACCACTCGATCTAATTCCACCGTCAGCCATAACAGGGGTTTTAGCTACCGCAATTATCTCTTGCAGACATGTTACATTCGGAACTCCAAATCCTGTTTTTACCCTGGTTGTGCAAAGACTTCCTCCACCTATCCCAACTCTTAATCCATCTGCTCCCCATGATTCCAGATCAAGTGCGGCTTCCTTTGTTGCTATGTTTCCAGCTATAACATCAATTTCATTGCTTATAGCTTTTATGTTTTGGATAGCGTCCTTGACATTTTTGTGGTGTCCGTGAGCCACGTCAATAAGGATAACATCAGCACCTGCTCCAATCAATTCTGATGCTCTTTGCAAATAGTCACCATTAGCACCAACTGCAGCCACAATAGGGGAATTTCCTGAATACCCACCTTTAATCCTAGCGGAGAAAAGTTTTTTGACTAAATGGACTTGATCCTCGATTGTCATAAATCGGTGAATGCATCCCGCTCCTCCAACTTTCATAAATGACAGTGCCATCTCGTATCCACAAACTGTATCCATCGGTGATGCCACTAAAGGAATGTCAATTTTATAGTTCTTAGATATCTGAGTCTCTAGACTGATATTCTTTCGGCTAGAAACTTCAGAATAATCGGGAACCAGCTGAATGTCATCGTAAGTTAGAGTTAAATTCATCTTATTGTGTTATTTTGTCATAAAAATCATTACCTAAATTGTCTTTAGAAACTAGCCATGCCTCGAATTTTAATCTTCTTACAGCTTCTGATTTGTTGTTATCTATAAATTCTTTTTTGAATTTATTAATACTCTCAACATGGTATTTTTTTCTTGCCTCGTATGTTGTATCTAGATCATATCCCTCATATTTTATTTTGAAATATCCACAATCCATATGATCTATTAAAACTATGGTGTTTATTTTATGCAATATTATTGCAACGACAATAGCATCTTGCAAGGATTTTACCCACTGATTTGGACTTACCTTTTTATCGGCACCCAGAGAAGATCCAACCATAACATAGTTATCATAGCCTAAATTGGCATGTTGGATATTCATTAAAGAGGAATTGGTTTTAATGAATCTATAATCAATACAATTGATCATAAAATAAGGGCATTTGGTTGAATCTATGCCTTTTGAGATTTCTTTCTCCGTTAATTCATTTGTAGATTTCATATTTACGATAAAAATTCCTGCTGCAATTAAGGAGATTGCAAGACCAGCTAATAATACTTTTTTCATTTTTTTTGTTTTAATTGTTTTCTTTGTTATGTGTTCTTTTTTCCCAATTTGTTAATATGATTACAGGGATGACTGTCAACCACCATCTGATATCAGTAATACCTGCCCCGAAAAATCCAGAAACTGTTGCTCCTAGATAGAATGCCCAGAACATTCCAATAAGTGTACTTTTTTTCATAATTAATTTATTTTTATTCTTAAACCCTCTTTTTCAAAATCAGCAGAGTCTTTTTGTGTTGGTAAATGATTGTAAATTTTTTCATATATGTAAACATTGCCAACCGAATCATAGCACGGTATTGACTCTATTTTATAAGATTGATTTTTAATAGGGTGAAATGTTTCTGTCAAGCATGTTTTTATACAATAACCAATACCTATTATAAATGGCGTTGCTAAGAATAGCAATATTAGATATTTTGCAAGTGGTGAAGTTTTTTCTGGTATTCTGTACATATATTATGATTTATTTATTTTGTGCGATTACTTTTATGTCCCGTCTGCTTGGAGGATAAGCATGGTAATTATACCAAATATCAGCCTCTTCTCTTTTGTAGAAGGTAGCACCCCGCTCTGAATGCTCTTCAAAGTACTCAGTCCAAAAAAGTCCAAGAACCTTTTTCTCAACTCTCCAGAAGGGTGTTCCTTCATTGATGAGCTTATCCTTAATTTCTAATAGTCTATATCTAGCCATATTTCTAGTTTTTAAAAACGTTAATGATATTTTGGGTGCCTATAGGATTCATCGAGTGAACAAATATGAAAGGTAATTCTTTTCCCTTCTCTTTGTAAAAATCTAACATCCATTTAGCACACTCGTATCCTGTTTTTTCTTTGAATTCATTATAAAGATTATTGTATCTAAGATCATCATTATCGTTCATAGAAGGATCGTAGTGTTCATCTGACAGATCATGATCAAAAGAAACGTATTCTATCTCGTCTATATGTTTGGCAATAACATCAACAAACTCGTCGTAATTTCTAACGACAAACCAATCCTCGAGGTAGACTGGATTTAATACACCTATTCTATGGTACATATAATTTGCACACATATAGGGTTCTCTAACGTCATCTAAAAATATTTTCATGTTATTAGCTTAAATGCTTACTTAAATTTTGTGCAGCCTGTGCAGCTTCTTCCATAGTTTCAATTACTTTAGGCCCTCTCATTTTGAAAGGAATATATCTTCCAACACCATCTCTCTTTATGTCTTCAATCCACCAGGTATCGCCCTCCGCTTCTGCTTCTATAATACCATCATTATATTCTTTTACCCATCCTGCCCATTGCTCTGATGTATAGTTTTCCTCTTTGGGTTCATATGCTTCATCGAATAATCTATCTCCGATTCTGAAGATCTGAGCTCCTCTATGGGTGTACCCACAGTATCCTTCTAATACGCCATCTTCAGTATAAGCTTCAGCAACCCCATGAGCATATGGTTCATATACTTTTAGTCTATTCTTTTGATACCATTGTGCTTCTTTAAAGTTTCCCATATAGGTTCCTCCCTTACTAACGAATGAATTCTCTAATACGCCATGATATACAATATCCTCTTCGTGCGATGGCTTTTGAGTTGATTTAAAATTTTCATCTACTCCTTTAACCACCCACCATTCATGGGTTTTAATTAAACCTCCTGTTGCTTTCTCAACGATAGCAATTTCTTCAAATGTTGGTCCGCTTTTGTCATTAATATTTTCCATAAATTATTGTTTTAACATCTATACTAAATTTCTCGCAAAGATCTATTGAGTTTTTAGTTCCCTTGGATTCTCCGTCCCAGAAAGCTATAACAAGATCTGAATTTTTAACAATGTCTTGGTTTCTGATAAACCCTGCGCTCTTTCCAAATTTTTCCCAGTTGGGTTTAAAGATTAAAGTTTTTATCCCTTTTTCATTTGCCCATCTTTCGCCAAGTTTATCCGCTCCTTGAGCACCTCCACTGACAACCAATTCCGCATTTTGATATTCAGCTAGAGTTTTTTCCAGCAGCTCGTAATTATTAAATCCTCTACTTCCAATTATCCCTATTTTCATATTGCTGGTTTTATGTGATTTAAATTCCAGATTCTAACTAGATTTTCATAGCTTTTATCCTGGATATGTCCTTTGAGCGGGATCCATCCTCCAACACAGGAGCTATGAACTATTCCTTTTTTAGTATCGTACACCCAATAGAAATCATCCTCCTCAGCTATAACATCAACCAATCTTACAACGTCGAAAAGGTCAAGAACTAAAGTTCCCTGATAAGGCTCCATTTCTTTACGTAGACTTTCTAAAGTGGTGCTCATTTTTATTATTTTACTAAACTGAAAATTAGATTTGCTAATAAATAAAATCCAAATAGGACTGCTGAAATGAACGTTATCTGAAGAAAGAAAAACGCAACATCTAAAAACAGTGAATCTTTTATTTCCTTCTTATTCATAATTAATTACTTAGTGTAGCTTTAATTGCTGGATGTGATTGGTAGTTTTCTAATTGAAAATCCTTCGGGTCTATATGACCATACAAAGATTGGTTTTCTGATAGTGATTTATAGAAAGCTTCTGTCTTCATATGAACTAGCTTAGGTAAAGGAAAAGATTCTCTGGTTGAGTGAGGTATTTTATAATGATCATAATACTCACTTAATCCTCCTCCGAATGGCATCAATTCACTAACAGCTAAATCATAAGCCTCTTGACCCATAGCTTCTTTTAAAAGCTGGATTCTTTCCTCCTGGGTATAAGGTCTACCAATCTGCTCCTTAGCCTGTTCAATATGATTTGAGTATAAATGAACATCACCCAAGTTACCAATCAATTCATCAGGGATCATATTAACTTCTTTGGCTATGATTTCAAGTAGTAATCCATAAGATGCTATGTTGAATGGTAAACCAAGGAATGTATCTACTGAGCGTTGATTCCACATCAATGAGATTGCTCTAGTCGGGATATTCAACTCGTCTAATTGTAATTTACAATCTACTAATTGAGATTCTGTCCAATCTGTAGTTGGTTGTATTCCATGTGGGTCATCTTTTAAAAGCAATGTTCTCCTCTCTTCCAAACTCAACTCTCTCGTATAAACTTGAAATCCATAATGACATGGTGGAAGTACCATTTGATCCAACTCACCTACATTCCAAGCACTAACCATTAATCGTCTTGAGTCAGGATTTGTTTTGAGTTCAGAGATTAGGTTTGCTATTTGGTCAGTTTTTTCATCTTTAACAAAATAACCACCGACAAACGTGTCATCACCAACACTTCTACTACTACGCCAACTTCTCCACTGCTTACCATAAATTGGTCCTAATTCACCCCACTTCTTAGTAAACTCATCATCGGTTTTGATTTTGTTGATAAACTCTTCTTGTGAATAGAGACCATAACTTTTATTATGGAACGGTAAATCTAAAATGATTTCTTTCATCCACTCATCTTCATTACATTTATTACAATAATTCTTCCATGCGTCTCCATCCCAAATATGGCAATTATTATCAACCAAATACTTTATTGATGTATCACCACGTAAGAACCATAGTAGTTCTGTTACAATACCTTTAAAGTACATCTTCTTGGTAGTGAGTAGAGGAAAGCCCTCTGACATATCATGTCTAATCTGATAGCCAAATAGAGATAGAGTTCCTGTACCAGTACGATCTTCTTTAGTGTAGCCGTTGTCTATAATGTCTTGGAGTAGGTCTGTGTATGCTTTATCTATATTATTCATATCTTTCTATTTTTTATTTAATATATAACCTCTACAGTCTCTAGGATTACCATATCCTTTATAGTCTTTATAGATATAAAGAATTTCATCGTCTTTTATTTCAGGAAACCCATAAAGGTATGTTTGTACGGTAATCGTTTTCCAATTACCTTCCATTGGTTCATAACTAACTTCTGTTGGGTTATCTAAGTTGATAAAAAATGTTGGTTGTTTTACGTTTACTATTCTATTCATAACTTTCTATTTTTTTGAGTTTTTCAAGTAATTAGTCGCGCACTTTATCCAACACCTTGCTTTCTCTGTATTGTCCATAAAATCAACTTTATAAACAAAACGACAGGTGAATTTTTCAGACCAATCCATAGGTAACCATAATGTATCCATATACCTTTCTAATAACTCTTTATTAGTTTTTTCATACTTGGATTCATCTCTTTCAGATAACCATACTTTACACATTTCAACTATTGGTTGAAATTCCGGTATTCCAATAACATTTCTTACTTTATTAAGAAGTTTTTCTGATTCAAATTGATTCATAACCTTCTATTATTATAACTTTTTTAACCCTTATAAGTTTTGGTAATTCAAGCTGTGAGTGTACTAGTAGGCTTAATTCCTACGCTTGCAAGTGCTTTCTCAATATCAGTCTTAATCTGACAGTCAATTTGCGCTGCCATATATCCTTTCAACCAATAAATAAATTGTTCGTTTGTCAT
>Ga0114963_10000003_pt1 | contig 155514 bp, 189 predicted proteins | sample C_131016_EF_Meta_FD_87019 | JGI IMG/M metagenome (GOLD analysis project Ga0114963, IMG submission 87019) | Freshwater microbial communities from Lake Croche, Canada to study carbon cycling - C_131016_EF_MetaG | ecosystem: Environmental > Aquatic > Freshwater > Lake | place: Lake Croche... | reverse complement strand
TATTAGGTCTCCTTAAACAAGGACTTTAAGCTCTGTATTGAAAATTGGGGATCCCGCATTGAGCCATTGTTAATTCAGTGGCTCTTTCTTCATGCATAACTTGATTGGCCTTTCCATCTTTATTTACTACTATGACAGCCTTAGCACTATGACTTATTGGAGTAGGAGATTTAGCTGTATCTAATTGTATCTGCCCTCTACTAATCATCTCCTCCTTATAACAAGTTGGTGTAACTACTACTTTAATAGTAGTCTTTACTTTATTCTGCTTAGTAGGAATTATAGGGGTAGCTTTAACTGGACTTACTATAGTGGGTGACATTACACTCATATTAACTTTAGGTTTCATATCTAAATTAATATGCTGATGCTGTGTATTATTATTAGCATCTGTTATAACTACTACTTCAGAACCATTAAGGATATCTAACTTATAGCCTCTACCGGTTGGTACATATCTTTTAATACTGTTTAAAGTATTTCCATCATATACTTCTCCTCTATACTGTCCGGTATAAGGATCAATAGCACTTTGGGTTTGGTTACTATTACTAGTCTTTGTTTCCCCTTTAGGCACAACTTGTGCTACTTTACTTACTCCAGCGCGCTTACCAAAATATGCTGCCGGATCTATATTCAAGTTACCTTGCTGTACTTCTATATGGACGTGTGCTCCTGTACTATGTCCGGAGTTACCACTTTTACCTATTTCCTGTCCTGCTACTACTTGTTCACCCTTATGTACATCTAGTTGAGATAAGTGCATAAAGGTATATTTAATAGCTCTACCGGAATTATCTAATGCTTTTAATCTAATGTAATTACCCATACTGGAATTACTTCCGGCTTCACTTACAGTGGCGTTTAATGGGGCTACAAGGCCTGTTCCTACTGGGATACCATAATCAGTACCTTGGTGTACATGCCCGGGCCTCTGGGTACCAAATTGACCTCTTACAGGAGCTGTTAAAGAGCTGTACCCAACTATAGGGAATAGTGCTTCTGAATTATTACTAACTGTTGCTGTGGTAGATATACTACCCAATGTAGCTAAAGCGCGGTTAGCATATCTTTCTCTGCTAGCATAATTCTTTATACCAGCCCCTTCGTAAATCTTCTCGAATACAACCATGGAGTTGTGTACGGTAGATTGCTTTCTGACTTCTTTAATGGCACTTCTGTATTGCCCCATTAATTCCTGCTTTAAGAAGCCGTAATTGGCATTTGCATCAGTAGCCTTTTGATTGGTCATAGTTAAGTATTGCTCAAAGGCTTTACGTCTGGGTCCAACCCATTGTGCCCAACCTATACCCGCATTACTGCTTGTAGATCCAATGTGATGTATACCTGCTTGTAACCCCGCAGACTCATGACCTAAGTTACCTACTATTCCCGCGGCTTGTTCCTTTGTGAGACTGAAATCTCTCATAAGATTTGCCATTAACGTTGGGGATTGTTGGTCAAAGGTTTGTGAGCTTTTGCCGAATAGTTTTCCAATACCATCTACTGAATTAGAAATAGCATGGCCAATTCCATTACCTATTTTATTTAAACCACTACCAACTCTATTTAGAATATAATTAAAGTCTTCTTTTATCTGATCAAAGAAGTTCATAGTAGCGGATTGTATATAGTCTAATGTATTAGGTTTCTTCTGAATACTTTGTAGAGGCGTTCCTTTAGTATTTAATGCAGGTAGACTCTTATTAACTCTCTGCTCTAATTTACTAGCGCCTGCAGTTTTGGTTAATGCTGTGTATTGACTATTAGTTAACCAATTACTTGGATCCTTTAAAGTATCTGCTGCAACAGGCTTACCGAAGAAGAACTCAAAGATATTTTGGAATATATTTTTACTGTGCTTTGTGCTTACAGGGCTTCTGCCAGAAGGATATTGTTCAATATAGTTTGAATTTATACTTGCGATTATTTGATCGTGTATATTTAGGAACGTCAGTGGATAGTTGGTATCTACAGAGCCTTTATAATTTCCATGCACTTCAACAATCTCTGTTCTATTAGCTGGACCCTGTAATTCTACATTTCCTACATATTGTGCTAATGCTAAGTATTCGTAATTACCTGACCGGCGCCCATACATTTTATACTCTATGGGTGTTTCTTTATTAGTGTCTAATAAGGTAGCTGTAGCTTTACTAGAATTTATTCTAGATTCTGCTTTTTCAATATCACTTTTTGAAGTAGCTTTGAATCCACTCTTTGAACTATTATAAGAGAAATAAGCATTACAAGTTTCTAAAATAACTGTGATGTCATCTTTCTTAAACCCAGCTTCATACAATTGTCTATTAAGATATTTAGCAGACATTGCGCTAACTGTAGTCTTACCATGCGCAGTTTTTGTAAATGCGAAGCCTCTTCCTTCTATACCATGAGTATCTAAATCTAATATTACATGTTGTCCATTAGCTTTATGTTTGATACTAACTAAAGTTTCCTTAAGTTGGTTTAAAGATGTTAGTTGTCTTGTATCTATAAGATTACTATTTATTCTATCATCATCTACATGAGCAATCACTGCATAATATGGATTGGTATTAATATGTTTTGTATTACTAACTGAACCTAAAGTATTAGTTTTGTGTTGATTAATTTTAGTACTAATAGGACTTCTATTTGATACATATTTACTTACATATTCAGCGGGATTAAGATTATTAAAGTGAGCTGGTCTATCAATAAAACTGCTAATAGGATTTGATAGATTTATTCTAGTACTGGTTGGGTTTCTAGTAGATTGATATTTGATAATTGGTGAACTAGTAACTTTAGTTAAAGGCAGTTTACTACTAATAGGACTTCTACTAGACGAGTACTTACTTACATACTCTGCTATATGTGGAACAGGTTTAGGTAGACTTAATTTACTACTTATAGGACTTCTATTAGAATGATACATACCAACATAATCACTAATAGGTGGACTACCAGTATTAGCTAAATGCACTCTTGTACTTACTGGGCTTCTATTAGAATGATATACACTAATATAATCAGTATTGGTTTTATCTACTTGTATATTATTACTAACTGGATTTTTATATACAGGGGCCACATTAACATATTTATTACTAACTGTAACTGGTTTTGAGACCTGTGATACGGGCTGTGGTTTGGTTACATTATTATATATTCCTTTTCCAATCCACTCTGCTGTTGCCCCTATAAGTGCGGCGCCGCCTAATATTGCTGCACCAATTGCTATTGGGACGGCTGCTGCTGCTAATCCTGTTGTTGCTCCCACTCCTGCAGCTATACCAGCTACTCCTCCTAAACCTTCTGCCACTGCACTTAAAGCAGTAAATCCAGCTAAGTTACCTAATATATTACTTCCAATTCCTACTACATTTGCATTAGCTTCTTGATTCTTCCATTGGTTCTCTGCAGCAACTTTAGCTTGTAGTCCAATCATACCTATACCTAAAATGGTATTACCAATTACTCCTGCTTTACCTCCCAGAAGTTGTGTTGCTACTCCTGCTGAACTAATAAAGAGATTTGTATCAGCATCTGTGTCTTTAAAGTTAGTCATTTGAGCTTCTCTAAAAGACCAAGCAGTAGCAACTAAACCTACCCCGAGTACTAAACCTCCTAATCCTTGTGTATGCTCTCCCAAAGTGTATGATCTTCTATTAGTGATTGGTGTATGTGGAGTTGTTTCTAGTGTTAAAGGAGTTGTTGTGACATCACTTGGCGGCTGTAATTGATTAACTACTGGTGCTACAGGAGTACTAATAGGCGCTGCTAATGGAGCAGTAGGAGTGCTTAATGGACTAGTTGTAGGATTCTTTGCAGGACCTTGAACTGAGGGGCGAGTAGCTGCAAGCTTTGCTGACTCTAAGTACTGCTCTGGATTTAACTTATTTTGTATTACTGGTTGTGGACTAGGTTTAGGTTGATGACCTTTAAATCCAAACAAGTCAAAGTAATCATCAAAACTACCTTTGCCTTCTATAGTGGCGGCTTTACCTTCAGCAGTTTGTAACCATAGCCTATAATCATGCTGGGCCTCATTACCCATTAAAGGTTTTACATAAGCCTCACTAGATTGATGCCCCGTAACTCCATATAATTTATTATATATACCCCTAGCATGTACGCCATGATTCTTATATGCAATTTTACCTTCAGCAGTTTCATTACGCCATATTAAGAAGTCATGAGTTTGCTCCGCTTGAGTTAATACTCTTCTTTGTGATGCAGGCCTCTCTTCTAATAGAACTCCTTGATTAGGTGGATCAGGTAGATTAGGTTTTGGTGCCTCAGGTTCAGTAAGACCTCCTGAACTTGGTGGACGACCTCGCTTAGCTGCTCTGCTGGCTATATAGCCAGCACCACCTAGCGTAGCCATAGCACCTAATGTAGGTAGTAGCATAGCTCCTATAGCTACACCACTATTCTTAATAGTTTCTCTTTCTACAGCTCGGTTATATACAGATCCAAATACCCATTGAGTATCTTCTGCTCTACTAGTAATAGAAAGCATTAATAGATTATCTATAGCTCTACTACCTTTAGTAAAGATTCTTCCTTGACTTCCTCCCATTAATCTATTAGCAAAGACTTCATCTTGATAATCTCCAGAATATGCTATACCGTTTAATACAGTCTTGTGTAATATTCTTGTGCTAATTAATGTGTCTGTGTTTAATCTACTTTGTTCCTGCTCATGTGTATCTGCTAGGAACTTCTGGTAGTTAGCGTCATATCCTAAAGCTTTATAGTCTCTATTATTAACACTGAATAGTGGAGAACCTCTATAATAACCACTTAAGAACATACTCTGAGCACTGTTTATTTTAGTTCTATCCTCAAATAGATTTCTTCCAGAAGAACCTTCTACTATTCCTTCAGCAACACCCCACCAGAAACTCTTAGGATCTGCTTGTAAGCCTCCTCTAATTTGATTTGCTAAAGTTTGATAAGTACTCTCAAATAAGTCATTAGCTTTTTCCCATATAGGTCTTATAACATTAGGACCAATTCCAGGAATATTCTGTATTGCTTGAAGAGTATTAGCTAATTGTTGGGCAGGGGTAGCCTTAGTACCTTTATTAGCTAAAGAGTTAGCGGCTGCAACTACACCTCCGGCCACTCCCGCAGCAATGAAACCTCCACCTGCAGTAAAGATAGTTAAGGCTGTTAATGCCGCGAATCCTAAAGAAGTACTCCCTACACTTTGGTTAGTATTTAATCCTTTATCTGCCCAATTAGCAGCACGTTCTAGATTACTTCCTACACCTTGTTTGAAGCCTTTAATCCCGGGTACACCCATATGATCCATCCAGTCTAATACTGTTGGACCAAACATGGTGGCACCGGCTATAAAAAGGCCGGGGAGCCAACTTACTTCAGGGTTGGCAAACATAGCGACTAATCCTACTCTATTCATTGTTCCAGTAGTAGCTAATTCATATGCGGCTTTTCCTCCAGTAGTTAATACTTGAGTAGCCATATGAGTACCTAAGAATAAAGAAGTGGTTTCAAGCGCTGTTGTTGCTTGGTTTTCTCTATAAACCATACTGCGCCTACTATCCCCAACATCTAAGAACATACTTGTAATAGCTAAGTTCTGTAAGGTTCCAATAACACCTGCACCAGTACTTCCCATAATCCTTAATGCGGTTTTCCCGGCTACTTGATTTTCCACATCTGTAAAGATACTAGCTTTAATCCGCTCGCTTTCTTTAACACCTAAACCGTTTAATATCCGATCAGATTCTGCACTACTCATAGTGTGTAGTCTTAGAGGATCTTCTGCTCTAGCTGCCTTGGTTAATTTATTAGGGCGGATAAAATCATATATACTTTTAGCTCCTGGAATTCGTTCTCCAAACCATGTAGCCATTCTGGCTAAAGTATTACCACCCGGGTCTACTTCAAAGCCCATCAGTTTAAATACCCCCGCAGCACTTACATCTCTAAATGGCTCTCTACGGCTTAGAGTCTTTTCTAATAATCTATGCGGATCTACTGCGGAATCTATATCAGCTCGTAATCCGGCTAATACTTTATCTAATTCAGATATTTTAGCTAATCTATTTCTATCTCTATGTGGATCAAATTTAGCTACAATATCCGGCCGTGCGTTTAATTCATTCGTAATATTCTCAGAGCCTGTGAACATTGAGTTACGTAAGTCTGTTAGCTTTCCATGGATTAATTCAGCAAACTCTTTAACTGAAGCGATGTTATTTCTGTCTATAGTATTAAGCTTTCGTTGCGCGTCTCCCACATATAATTCTGATATATTCTTTGAAACGTTGTCATATGCGGTTTTATAACTACCTGGTATAACATCAGTATGATAAATAGGTAAGCCCCCAAGATAAGCTAAAGTACCCAGATTACTATCCCCAGCACCAGATAAGGCTACTTTTGCTAATAATTGGTTGCCTCCCCGCTCTGTATTATAAGCTCCTATGTTAATCATAGAACGCTGACCACCACCTTCAGCCACGTATCTATCAATATTTGTTCTTCTAGAGGCATTAGTAAATAGATTACCCAGTAAAGGTCCTGCTAATATTAATCCACTAAGACTTATTAATCCAAGATTAAATATAGTTAATGCTTTATCATTAGCCGCGGCATTTTGTACAGTTTGTAAACTATTATAATTAAAGTTCTGTAAGGTTAATTGAGCACTGGTATCTACTTCCCCACCACCAATAAAATAGGGATGTCCTGTTGGGCCGGCTCCTACAGGGCCTCCTACAGCAGTTCTGTTCCAGTAGAAGTTACCGCGCACAGGTAGGATGACTTGCTTACTTAAAGCACCTATCCCATTAAGCATTTTATCTACACCTAAACTATCTAAATAACTTGTGATATCCTCAGAAGGATTCTTTAAGATATATTCAGTGACAAATTGCCGCTGTTTTAATGCAGCTAATATTAACTCAGAATGAACTGCTTTTAAAGTAGCTGAACTAAATAATGGGGAACTAGTTCTATAATCTTGCTGACTGAATCCGGGGCGTTGCGTATTTAATGCCTTTAATATGTTCTTAGGATTAGGGCCAGCATTTTTGATTACATTAAATCTAGCTAATGCTCTTTGTTTTTGTGCTTTATCTCCGCTGGGTAATAAGTTATAGGCATAAGATAAATCTGCTCCTTGGAAAATCATCTGCACATAGCTATTTCTGGGTAATGTGTAATTGCCCATTTTAGTAAAACTAGATCCTTGATTACCTGTAATAGTTAATGTAGTGTTCTGGGCAGCACCTAAATATAATAATCCACTAAAAGATCCTGAACTTAATGCTGTGGTTATATCAGAAGTAATAAGACCAGCACCACCACGCTTTCTTACAATAGGACTTCCAAAATCTCCGGTAAGTAATGAATTGGTATTTGTTCCTGTACGAATTCCTCCAAATACTGTAGGGATAACTGTGTATCTATCTTGTATAGATGCATTTCTACTAACTCCATAGAAGAAGTCAGTTATCTTAGCTAGAGGGTTTCCTATAAAAGGAATACTTGCAATGTTATTTAATGCTGCTACAGACTTTCTTGGTGTTGGAATTCCATTTGTGGTTTGTGCACTTAAAGTATATAATGCTGTTGCCCCTATAACAGCGAACATAGAGGTTAATGCTCTACTTCTACTTCCACCAATAATATTAGCAAACTCTTTTATACTACCTTCTGGTAATAATCTAGGACCGTATTTTAAGCTAGCATAAGTTCCTGTAATTAAGGCTGCTGTAGGACTAAATAATGTGGGTATTGTATTACCATTTCCTAAAGGTATAGTCTTATTTAAATCAAACATGTTAGATAATAACATATAAGCTGCTGCATACTTAACTGTTTTACCTATACCTTTTACTAAGAATGCTGGTAAATGTGTTACGGACCTTTCTGGAATTTTACCCCCGGGTAATTTATCATTTAATGGGATAACTGGAATTCCTCGGTCTCTATTAATTAATCCATAAGTATTATTAAATAATCCCCATTGTCCACCTACTAAATTATTAGCGTGCCCTCCCATCATTCGAGCAGCGCTAACTATAGGATTAGTACTTATTTTATATCCTAAACCTATTAGAGTACCTCCAGCTTTTTGTACTAGTTCATTTGTGGAACTATTAGCTAATCCAATACCCGTGTTGATAAAAGCACCACTGATTAATTGACTGCTTACTAATATAGGAGCTATTGCTGTATAACCTAACATTAACTTCTCTAAATCATTACCAGAATTGTATTCAATACTTAGACTTCCTTGTTTTGGTTTATCTTTATTAGTAAGGCTGTTATAAGCATTAAATCCAAATCCTCCAATAAGTCCTCCAAGAGCCATTGGAACTATTGCTGGTAATCCGAATCTAGTAAAGGCTCCTTTAGCTGCTATACCAGCAATGGCTCCTAATCCCATACCTAACATATTAGGCATTCCTAATTGTTGTGGTAATACTAAACCACCTTCATATACCTTACTATAATTCTGATCTGGATCCCTAGCTAATAATAATTGTTGGTTAGATCTAAAGGCAAACTTTACAGGTGATTCTAAATTAACTCCAAAGCCTAATAAAGGTAATTGGAAACTAAGAGTAGGTATGACTGCTCCACTATTATCTATATTTAAAGAGATAGCATTTTGTGCTACCGGAGTTGTTCCTAACTGTGTAGCTATAGAATGACTTAATCTACTATTAGAATTATCTATATAGAATCCCATACTTTGCATTTCTGCTCTAGCTCTAATAGCTCCTGCCATATCTCCAATACTTAAAGCATATCTATAAGTATTTCTTAGAGAACCTTCTACAGTATTATTCATTACTGCATCATCTATAGGTCTTCCAGAGATTAATCCAGCGGCACCTCTAATTGCATCTACACCTAATGTAGTAGCAAACTCTGCAATCATGGTTGCTACCGCACCCAGTAATAATCCACCAACTGCCCCTTTAGCACCTGCTTTAATACGCCCTGAATCTTTATTAAATACGGCTCCTATACCTGCTCCAGCAACACCACTAAGTAACATAAAGGACATGCCATAGTTAACTCCATAAGGACTTACCTTTTGTACTAGACTATCCACAGCCGTATCTACGGCTCCAAAGGTAAGTAAGGCTAATGCGGGTAATACAGTTTCTCCAGCTAATCTATTTAATCTACTCCCAATAATTCTTTCTAAGCTGCGAGTACCTCCTGCTTTTAAATCTGCTAAATCAGTAGCTAATCCTACTCCATGTTTAATAGCATTATAAGCTAAAAGACCTCCACCAATTTCTAAAGATAATTGCCCAGTTAATTGCAGATCTTCTTTCCAGTCTCTTCCTTTATCTACATACTGATAGGTACCATCGGAATACATTAAAGGAGTTCCATTAGGATTTGTGGCGATGCCTGCTCTCTTTAAATAAAATGGATTTAAACTAAACCCTAATGCGGGTTTAACACCTCCAGTAAAATAGTCTTGATTAATTCCACCTACTTTTGCTAGACCTCCTAATAGCTTAGATCCATATAGAGATGGTCCGTTTTGTAGTTGATCAAATAACATTGTAGTAGCTGTAGTTAAAGAGTTTCCTGGTTGATCTCCTAAAGCTAATCCTACTAAAGTAAGTGGTAGTGTCATTCCTAATAACTTTAATCCAGCTAATCCTCTAAGAGCTAATTTATTTTCAGCTCCTAATAAAGCTATCTTTTCTCCAAGCGCACTAGATTCTTTACCAAAGAATCCCCTTAGTGATCTTACCTCTCTATCATTAGTATTTAAGTTTGTTGATAAGTCTGCAGATATACTTTTGTTACTAGCATCTTGTAGAAACAATTGAATAATGGCTTTGCCTTTACTACTAAAGTATTTAAGAGGCCCCTCATCATTATTACTTTTAAATAGTGCTTTTAACTTATCATCATTATCAAATAAGTTTAAAGGTAATCCAAATACATTAGAGGTTCCTTCTTGAATAGCAGCTAGTAAATCCTTAATGGTTAATGAAGTATCTTTTGGTTTGTTCCCGAGAGCAAATATCATGGGGTTAACATAAATAGCTCCTAAGATATTCATTCCTTGTCTGTAATATCCAAACAATCTATCTATATTATCTATACCAGCCTCAGTAAGGTATTGATAAGTTGGTGCTCGTACTTTATTTCCATTTATCTCTACTTCGTTACCAAATATTATCCTGCGTTTTATTTCCGCTATTTCTAATACGGTAGCAGTTGGATGATGTGTTTTAATAAAGCTTTCAATATCAGTATTTAATCGTGTATTTAAGTCTCCGGTTAACTCTTGGTCTACTGTACCAAATGCTCTACCATAAGTAGTATGTGCTAATCCAAAGGTTCCATCTTTTAAATGTATTCTGGAGTTTAAGTCTAGAATAGTATTTAACGCCTCTGCTATAACTTTCTTATTAACTCTTCCCAATAACCCCGATGAACTAGATTCCCGGAATATTCCTCTACCATATTGACGTAAGATTTCAGGATCTCTTGAAACTGTACTTAGTTGGATATTATAACCTTTATCTAAAATAGGATCTAACTTACCTCTAAAATCATCTCCTGGTCTAATAAGAACACCAGGATTTTCAGCTCCTATTTTATGATAGACTTCAACTCCATGAGTATAATTTCCTGTAGCATTACCTATAGGTCTATTTAATTGGACTAACATATCTAATCCAAAGAGATCTCTAGCAAAGGATCCATATAATCCTAAGTTACCAATAGCAATTCCTCTACGAATACTATTTAAGTTACCAATAGTATTAACAAGTCCAACACTTTTAGCACCAAAGACTCCAATACTTCTAAAGAATTTAGATACATTAGAAGTACCCGGAGGCATTTTACTTAGATCTTCACTAATATTATTCATCAAAGCTGCAGTAGTAGCACTGCTTTGGAATATATAATCCATTACTAAAGGTGCAATTCTAGATTGTATTCCATACATTAATGCGGATAATCCTACAGATTGTACAGAATTAAATAGATTTCCAATAAGACTTTCTGCTGGGCCGGGAGCATTAGTATCTTGCAAATCTCCTTTATTAGCTTTGTTTAATGCCATTAGTTTAACTCCAGGAGTACTAAACATATTAGATGGAGTTTGGTTCATTGCTGCTCCAATACTTCCCCCTATTAATGCTCCTGCTATAAATCCTAGATTATTATTAAAGCGTTGTCTTACTATAACTCCTGCAGTAATAGAACCAATGCTACCTGCTATTAATGCTCCATAAACACCATTATTAAAAGGCGCTCGTTGAGTCCGGAATAGATTATCTATTCCTCTTGCTGGTGCCGCTAATATAGATAGAATAGGATTCTCATTTCCTTTAAAGAATCCTCCTTGTCCCCCTAAGAAGCCAAAAGCAAATGCCCCAAAAGCTGTTTCATCTTTAGGTCTTACAGCTTGATTCACAAATCCATTAATAGCATTATAAATAGTTGGACTACTTCTAATAGTATCTAATACCTTAACGTAACTAGGAGCAGCACTTCCTCTAGTTACATAATATAACTGTTCTGCTACAGGCTCTCCAGTAAAGATGGGTTGAGTTAAATATATCTGTCTGGCTCTACCAGTTAATCCTTGTTGATTAGCACTGTAATATCTGGTTAATAAATCTCCACTAATATCTGCTTGGATAGTATAAAGAACATTAACTGCATCACTCATATTAACTAATGCGCTTAGATAATTTGAATTACCCAGTTCAGCTAATCTATTACCAATTCCTACAGCACTGGGTGCTTGGCCATTTCCTGGTTTGAATAATACAGAATTTATATATTTATTAATACTGGAAGCTTCTGCTCCATGGAGTTCTATGGCTAGGTTAGTTTGAGTTTCTCCATAAGTACTTTGAGCCTTAGCACTTGCTCTAAAAGAAGTTATTAAACTTACTTCAGGTTTATTCTTATATTTAATTCCTAAGAAGTTAGCATGGAGTATAACTCCATCTACATTAGTAGGGAATACTGTTGCACCTAAGTTTGAATAGTGACTTAGTGTTCTTGCTGTAGTTGTTGTATTACTTCCATCAACGGTAGTAGCAATATTAACTTGTGCACCCCTAGCTAAAGCAGCTTCTAGTGCAGCACCCACAATACTATTACTACTTAAAGTGGCACTACCTATATTAATAGTGTCACCCTTTTGGGCAGCGTTAATTAACTTAGCTTCTTCTGTACTAATGCCAGGGGTTTTATAATCTTGATAGTATAAAGCTATATCTTTATCATGATACTGATCTTTAGCATTGCCACTTAAATAATCTTTAACAAATGTCCGTTCTAGATTATTTAGCTTAGGAGAAATATAGTTTAGGTTTATCTCACTCTCTTCTCCAAAGTCTTGAGTATTTCCACCTCCAGCACCTGAAGTACTGAACATGGAAGTCTTGGTGCCCCCATACAACTTAATGTGAGTATAACTATCTCTAGTTGGTCCTTCTATATAATTAGGGACTTGTTTAATTCTACTGTCTGGGTGGCGTCTAGAATTATAATCATTTGCTCTATAAATATTAGTAGCATTATTAACTAGCTTTCCACCTAATGCTCCTGTAGGATTTATGTGGTATTGTAATACATTAGTTATTTTATTGCCGTTAGTTAGTAACCTATCAAATGCTTTTGTGCTAGTTCCTCTTGATGTAAAAAGAACACTAGAACGAGAGGAGGTGTTATATACCTCCCCTGTTATTCCTAGTGCTCTTAATTGTTCATTTGTACTAGCCATAATAGTAATTTCAAATAGTAATACTATTATATTATGAATAAATTGTGTTAACTAGATTCCTAACCAACATACTCCATCTGTAGCAGTTGTGGCATCTACCCATAATGTGGAGACATCTAGTAATGTCTTTGGTCCACAGTTTAATGTGATAGATGCACCAGGAGCTAATGGTATTAACTGTGTGTCATTGGTTGAAGAAATTCCTATATAAACTGTTCCTGTATTAGTTACTCTAGTAGGTCTAATAGCTGTAATTACTAATGTACTTACAGGAGTAAAGTTAGCTGCTAGTTTTACAGGCGTTGCTATTGAACTGGGCGCAGCAGAACCTGCTACAGGAGCAGTTATATTGGATTGAAAAGGTGCTACCATATTAAACTCCTAACTACTAAAATCAGAATTACGCAATGTTTAGGGTGTTCTGACAGATTACTTTAGCTGTAGTTGTGGGAAGTGTAGTAGCAGGTAAGTAAATTGCTTCAACAAAGTCTTGTGCGTTAGCAGAAGCAGTTAAAGTAGGAGTGTTTTTATAAGCACCAGTAAAGGTAACTGTTCTTGCGGTACTACCCTGAACAAATAAGATATTAAATTGAACAGCTTTTGTAGGAACGTTAGTAGGAAAACTAACTGTAATGTTTCCAGTAGCTGCTCCAACGTTTAGGATAAAAGTATCACCCAAACTAAAATCAATAGCAAAGGTGTTTGTTACTGGTTGTACTGTAACAGCATTACGTTGAAGAGTAGTTGCTTTATTTACTGCTGCAATTGCAGTTGTAGCACTGGTAGCAATTAAATCTCCTAAAGCTTGGACAGATGTACGGCCGTATGCATTGGGACTCTCGGGATATGGACCAACGTATACGTTACTTGTTAATGAAATAGCCATGTATAAAATCTCTAAAGGACTATTCTATTAATAACATACTTTTGCCGACATTTCTAGGTTAATGTGTGTGATAATTAAATTATTAATACTTGGGATATTCTATGAAACTTATTGTTAAACCTAATGATTTAACTATCACACCTTTAAGTAATGTCATTCTTAGAGGAGATACTATAGAAGTTGCTCTTAGCGGCTTTACAGCGCTATCAGTTAATGTGGCGAGTTCTACTACATATTATTTAGATAATACTCCCGGAGTGGGAACTATAGCGGTTTCTGGTACTACTGTTACAGGTACTGGTACTAGCTTTACTACTTTCTTTAATATAAATAACTATATAAAAATAGGAACTGTTTCTGCTCTGGTAACAGCGGTTACTAATAATACTACTTTAACTATTAATACTTCACTGACGGTTAGCGCCGGAACGGCTTATAGTATCCAGAGACAACTAGGAGTAGGCACGGTTTCTTTGTTAGAGACTACTGTTACTGGTATTGGTACCACTTTTACTACTTTCTTTAAAGTGGGACAGACTATTGATATTCAAGGACAAAGAAGATTAATTACTGCTATTGCTAGCACTACTTCTATGACTGTAGCCTTCCCACAACTTATCGGGCAGATTAAGAAAGGTGATATTAGAAGTACTAATCTAGATACAGTTGCTATTCTTACTAGTGCATTAGATAACTTTACTGCTGCGGGTTCGGCTAATTTAATATTTATTCCTATAGGTACAGTTATGTTTATTCCAGACCAATATTATAGTCTGGAAATACAATGTATTAGTGGTAGTAGTATTAATACTATTTATAGAACTGTGTTTGTGGCTACTAGAGATGTGGTGATCTAAATACTGGTTAAAATGGTGCATTAGTTAATGCTAATGGATATACATATAAGTTATTCAACCAGAATTGATTAGGATCACTTATAGTAGCAATGTCTATGGCAGGAGTGTAACTTACTGTATATATAGAATTATTCGGGGGTCGATTAGTACTGGGTTCGTTCCAAGTAATTACTAATGTATCCCCACTTTGAATTGCTAATGCTCCGGTGCCGGTCCAATTTAATGTATTACCACTAATAGTCCAGTAGGTTCCGTAATCATACTTATAAGATAATCCATTTCTAGTAATTGTTACTACTTTGTTTAAAGCATTTACTGTTGGGGCTGTGGTTAAAGTAAATGTAGTCCCGCTACTTACAGTGAAACTTTGTGTATAAGGTTTATACCAGAAGATTTGGTATTCATTGTATGTGAAATCTACATTAGGCACATAGTTAATTAACCCCGTACTATCTACAATACCTGTTAAGGCTACTTGATAATCTCCTAGAGGATCTATATAAGTTCCTGCAGTTCTAGTAACTGTAATAGTGGTTGCATTAGGGGCATTCGGCACAGTCCATTTGGCTCTACTACTATAAAAGTTATTAGTTCTTCCGGTTATATCAGTTAGATAAAACTCTACCCAATAATAACTAGCATCGTTATTATAGACAGGATCATTAGGATATAGACTTAATTTAAGGAAGCCTGAGGTAGCGTCTATTGTATAATCTTGATAACTATTCTCTACAGTAAATGATTGTATTGGAGTAATTACTCTAACTACTAACCCATATACTAATTTCTGCGCCGTTTTAGTTATTACATTTCCTGATAAATCTAATACAGGTAAGCCGGCACTATTTAATATGGGTGTATTATAAGTTTGATTAAATATAGGTAGATTAGTATTATCTGGATAATTAAACTTACCTATTAGGGGACATAAAGTTGGTAAGATTTGCTGACTCATATGCACTCCGTCTGTTATTAAATAATGGGTTTTGTCTAGCGGGAATAGCCGCTTCTCTAGCTAAGATTATTCCCCCGGTATAAAATATACTTCTATCAAGAGTAACTGCACCATTGTTAGTAGTACCACCGCTAGGATAATTAGCTTCATGAGTTACTACGTGCGATAATGCCCCTACAATAGTATCTGCAATATCCTTTGAACCCGTCTTAGGGTGATCTACTTTAGTTCCCCCGATTAACATCAGGCTTTTTAACTCTTGTACCATGATATTATAAGGAGGAACATCTATATCCTTTGGTAATATAATGCGGCCGGCATTTAGCCATTGTCTAAAAGTCATATATAAATTAGTCTGCTGAGTTCTATTAAAGTGCATTTCGCTAGCATTAATACCTAAGAGTTGTAGCTTCTGTATCAAGCCTTCTCCTTGGAAGTGGTCAAGAGTTACTGCGCCTACATTTCGTTTCTTACATAACTCAATAACAGTTTGCTCTACAGAATCAAAGCTAACTTTCTTAACACCTGTTTTAGTTTTAGTAGGTACCCAAGTAATTACACAATCTATTAAGCATTTATAGACGCCATCCATATATACCGGTCGAGCTACAGTTATTGCATAACTATCTCCACTTACTCCAGGATCTCCATGTATATATGACATCTCACTAAAATGTAATTTAGGTATATTAGCATAGTCTACACCTACCCAAGTATGCTCATTAACTGTAATATCTTTAGGGGTTGTATATATCATTGGTGTGCTTATTAAAGCTTTGTTTACTTCATTAGGATCTAAGAATGCTGATTGAGATTCAGGCCTTACATTATAGAAATCTCTAAGTGCCGCAATAGGTTCTACTTCTAATTGAGTGGCTACTTCAGCGGCTACATTAGCATTACTACTAGCTATATCTAATGTAGATAAGTTGAAGCATAAATATCCTCTCTCGGCATACTCCCAATCTCTCTCTATTAAATACTCCATAAAGTCTCCCTTTTCCCAAGCACTGGATACAGTGATTACTTTAGAGAAGTGGGATATGTTGGTAATAGACTTCTGCACACTTGTATATAAAGCTCTTACAGCTTCTACAGATCCTAAAGCATTAGGTTCATGCATACGACAAGCTTCATCAAATACGACTACTATAGAAGTCTTTCCTACAAGAGCTGAAGGGTTAGCCGGGGCAGCTATAATCTCCATGTCTTTAGTCTTAGATCTAACTCTAGTGTCAATCTTACTAATCTCATTATTATTTGTAAAATAACTAGACCCTTCATAAAAGCTTACTATCTTACCAAAAATAGTATCTTTTACTTGGGTTTCTGTGGTAGCTAAACAAGTTATTACAATAGCTCCTTGGAGTAATCCATAAAATTCTCTGGGATTATCCATGTTATGCCATTTATAGAACTCATATAAAGCTATGGCCGCAGCCATCCAGCTTTTAGAACTTCTCATCCCTGCTTGGATATTTATAACTTTCCAATTCTGCTCTTCTGATATTTCTTTCCAGTTAGTTTTATTATTACTTACCCAAAGCTGCATTAAAGCGGCTTCTTCAGAATCAAATGGTAATTTGTATACTGCTTTGAAGATTACTCGTTGAGCTAAATAAAGTTTACTTATTGGGGTTTCTAAAACATTCTCAATAAATTCTAATATGTTATAATTCTGCCCCTTATTAACTTTCTTCTCTAAGGCAGAGATTAAACTATTTTGCATATCAACTAATTTACTGGTTGTTTTATCCATTTAATTATCTTCCTATAACTCCTAGAATTGTTGTGCCGTTACTGTAAATATATATTAAAGTCCCAGGCGCGCTATTTCTAATAAATAATCTTTCGTATTCACTTAAACCAAACACATTACTATTGTTTGTATATACTAACTGGGCATCTATATTAAATACTTTATAACTAGTTCCTGATACTTTTAATACGGGGTTGTTCTTAGGAATGTATTTTACAGGGCCATTGTTAGCTAATATATAAGCAACCTTAGTCATGTTTAGATCTTCTAAAGCAGTATCTACTGAACCATAATTAAGTAATAATACTTCTAAAGTATTTACCGCATGTGTAGTTAACATATCTCTAGTTAGCATTTAATACTCCAGTCACAAAGGTATTTATTGTGGCGGCATTAGTTAATCTTGTTTGATCAATACTCAATAATAACTCATTCTTATATGCGTTAGGTAAACAATCCTTTATTATTTCTAGTAAACATTGCTGAGGATCATTTGATATACCGCTTAGATAAATATCTAAATCATCACTAACATTAGTATTTACATCTGGAGTATAGATACTTAAAGGAGTTCCTGTATCTGCAGGTAATGTTATATCTAATTCAACTGGCTTATTGGTTATGATTAACATGATTAGACTCCTGTTCTTATCTTATAATATCTGGGACGAGACTAGCATTAGAAGCTGGTGTGTATCTTGCCGGCTTTTGTAGTTCTCCAGGACTTGTTATCGGTCTTGCATAAATACTACAAGATTTACTCTCTTGTATGATAGTTTTTATAAGAGTTGTTATTGATGTTTGTGTAGTTGTTATTTGTTTATTAATACTATCTACACTTGCCGAAGCTGTAGTTATCTTAGCTGTTTGTAGATTAATAGAATCTGTAGGAGTTGTATCTGTAAATGTTGAGGCTGTAAAGTTAGGGGCATTTGGTAATAATTCTACAGTTGAGTTAGGATCGGTTATTAAATTCTCAGTGGGTAATCCTTGCCCTGATGTTGGGAAGTTATTTAAAGCAGTTTGTAGATTTGCTAGTGATGATTGTGCTGTCGTTAACTGTGTCTGTAAACTATATAATTTACTTTGTGCTTGTACTAAAGCTATCTGAGCATTAATTAAAGATGTACAAGATTGCTGTTTATTCTCCGGGCTGAGTATAAGCTCAGGGGTACCAGAACTTAATGGCCGCTTAGATGGATAGAATTTAGTTACATCTAATACAAATCTGTAATAAGTTCTTGTGGCTCTTACATGCATGTAATCTATAGAGGTTATATAACCTGTGGCTTTAATTCTAATTCCACGCCCGGGAGATGAAGCTATATTTAAATCCATGTCTTTTAACATAGGATATGTGATTATAACCGTTACTTCTCTACCGGGAAGAACAATCTCACTATTAAACTGCTCTGCGGTATAATAAGCTTCTGCACTTGTAGATATTTTATTATAAACAGCAGTTGCAGTTACCTTTTGTAGTTGCATACTTGTATAACTATCAGAGGCAACTTTATTAGGTCCTGTTCCTGTATAACTATTAGCGTCTGCATTCTCATGATCTACAAAGTTATTGCTATCCCGGCCTCTACCTAAAAAGGCTCCTACAAAGGTCATCATTTGGCCCTCAATGCCTAATGATTGCTTGATAGGTGTACCACCAATGATTGGTTGTGTGGCCACTCTCATGCGCACTTTACTAGAGATTCCAACCTCTGTATTAGGAACTCTAGTACCTTCACCTGAAAATGTATTAGCTGGAGTAATGGCAGGTAATACATCCATCTCCCAGAAATAAGTATCTGCACAATTAGCACTATCAGGATCACCTCTATATATTCTAAAGGTGGGGTCTGATGAAGTGAATGGAGCATTCTTAGATGTATTGCTAGATACTCCTGCAGATAATGATAACGCTTGATTACTTGCCATTTACCTCTCCTTTACCCTAGTAGAATAAAATCATTAATGTATTGTACTAGTAATAATAAAGTGTTTAAGGCTAATACTATTACGTTTAATAAACAGATATCTAATGTCTGTACTAATTTCTCTGTAGTATTAAATATACTTACTGTGGGATTAGCCGCAGTGGCATAACCACTACTATTAATCAGAGCTTGTTTAATTACTAAAGTACTGTAGATATGAGATCTGTATAATTCTAATTGTGCTGTATGTACCTGCACTAATTTACCTAAGAGTTGACTACTCGTATTTGTGTATATAACTGCAGGTGTTGTGTTATAAGCTTGAGTAATGTAATTGTTTAGCTTTGTTAGTATATTAGCAACTTGACTAGCATGATTTAATCTTAAGTTGGCTAATGTGGCATTTACATCTCCAAAAGCTAAACTATTATATATGTTTAAATAACTGCCCTGATTAACCAAGGCAGTTGTTATGTCAGCTTGAATGTCTGTTACTATACTCATCTTATGTTAGATCTATGGATTTATTAAATAGGGTTTCTAATCTGCGCTTGCGGTCTAAAGATCTAGTAGCTCTTGCATGAATTTTAGTTAAGGTACTATCTATATTCTCTGGTATGGGAGCTAGGATAGAAATTATAGGACCATGGGGATGGTCTATTAATCTATGTTTGATTCCATCAATCATTAATAAGAAACAGAATTCCTCATTAATTGGCTTGTCAACTCTGATATCTAAATTGTCCATGACTACGCTCCTAATTACCTATAAATATATACTACATTAATCTCTTATGGTTTTCTATGCACTACTTAATATTGACTGTTCTACTGTTGTACCTATAATACTCTTGAATCTAAATCCTTTTGGATATGTTATTGATAATAAATTACTTGTGCTTTGATTAGTTACGCTAATTCCTAAAGTGTTTGATCCTAATATAACTAAATTATCTGTATCAGTTATTGTTATGAACTGGGTATAAATAACATATCTTGATTTGTTTGTACATGGAATTGCTACTAAATAAGTACTATTGGAATTGGTTCCTAATATAGTTAATAAGTTATTACTAATATAATTGCTATTACTATTGGCTTGAATATAAACTACACCATTATAAATACCTGCAGGAGAATTTAATGTCCTAACACCGGTGCTGTCTTTAGCATGTGTAGGATTAAATACAATTGAATTAGGAATATTATATAGTTGCATCTTAGTAAGGATAGATAATTATAGAAGTGGATAAGGGTAACTGAACTCCAGTACTACTAGTCTGTATAATCATTATACGATAACTTAATCTATTACTTGCATATAAGTTATTTAAGTTTAATAGCTGATAAGTATTACTATAGATATTATTGTATAACAAGGTTGAAGTGGATAATGACATTGGATACCACCATAGCTTTCCTATAACAGCTCCATTAGTACTAGATATAACATTATCTGCAATAACATTACTAGGAACCACTTCACTACTTAAATGTACTAATGTGTCTGTCCAATATAAAGTCTGTGTGGTAGATGCTGGAGTGTATTGCTGTAATACTACTTTGATATTATTGTAAGTGGTATTACCTGTGAATATGTTGGATACATAATAACTAGTTAATAGATTAGATATAGAACTAATAGTTGCAGAACCATATTGAATAATAGGAGAGAAGTTAGCATTAGTAGTGGTCATTACAATTCTAAATTGTATTGTTCCGCTATATCTGCTAGTTAATCGAGTATAGAAATATGGATGTGTTAACTTATAAGTTACCCAATTATCTAAACTATATCTCCATTCCACATTAGTATTCTCAGGCAATGTGTAATCACAATTAATAATAAAAGCATTTGAGTTAGTAACTACACTTGCAGTTGAATCAAACTGCCCGGTTAATGCTGTATTAAATTGTGCTTTGTATAATACAAACTTTAAAGTAGTATTCTCTATTTCTACTTGTGTGTTATTAGTGCGTTTATATAAACTCTTATAGTAACTATAGACTCCGTTTATAGTAGTACCTGTAAGAGTATTAGGATCACCATTAACTGCGGCTACTAACTTATAGTTATTACTGTCAGATTGAATTACAATTGCATATAACTTATTACTTTCTACTAGGATTGGTCTAGGGAATGTAAATCTGGTAGCACTAATGGCGGTTATATTATTATTTAAATCTTTACCTGCAATATTAACTGCACTACTGGGTAAAGTAACTGTGGCTAAAGTATTTATTGGATCAGAAGGTATATTAGCATCTACTTCTCTAAGACAAATAGTAATAGGTAAATTACTATCTTTAGTGGAGAAGAATAGATCTAATGAGGATAGCATACAAGTCTCACTTATATGTAATACTTGGGTTAATATATCCCAGTCTCTATTACTATATCTACTATTAGCTGTATTGGCTGTGCCTACTGCCCGCTTATATAAATTATTATCTACATACCATATTTCTGAACCATGTACTGCAGGGCTATCACTAAATACGCTTATTGTATGCGGCCCTGGTAAAATAGGAGCTGCAGGAAATGTTACTGTAGCATTCCACGTTCCATCAGCTCGACTAATTATAGTAGAATAGGTAACCCCACCTTGTACATAGCCAGTTCCAGTACCGGTCTGAAAGGTCTCACTAACTGGTACTAGATTATATGGCACGCCATCTACTGTACATCTAAGACTTATTGTGCTGTCAATTGGATAACCGAATCCAGTTAAAGTTAAGGTTATATTCACAAGATTACTAAATGGTTCTGTTTCAATAATTCTCTCAAAAGATGTTGGTAAGTTATTGTTTAAACTCTGTAGACTAAATGTGGTATTAAAGTCCCCTGTATGCCCTTTAGCGGGATCATTAGAATTCCACCAAGTAGTGTTATCCTCTTTCTTATTTAATACTCTAAAGGGCGATAATTGTTGGTTGGGGTCTGCTATGGTAGGATCTATAGCCACACTATTAGTAGTTACATTTAGTAGATTATTTAAAGTTCCTGCGGTATTAGTATTAATAAACTTATAATTTATAATAAATCCACCAACAGGAATACTCACTGAATCTGTATAAGTATCTAACTCAGTACTAAAATCATTCTGAGCTATTAATTGTGCTTCTGTATACCCTAACATAATACAGTTGTAATCTGTGGTATTATATCTGGTTGTATCAGTGCTAGTTACATTGCTGGTATTACTAGGAGTAAAACTGCTTAAGGATTCTGTATAGCCTAGACTAACTGCATTATCACTAGGATATATTGCGCTGTTAAAGGTACTATATTTAATATCACATTTATCTAAATTATTAAATGATTCTGTTGTTACTTGCATTTTATCTCCTAATTAGAGTAGTTTCCACCACCACCACCACCACCGCCTCCGGTAATTACCATGCTGGTGCCGGATACAGTATTACTTTGTGCGCTATCCCCACCTATATTTGAGGCAACAATATAGTAATAATATACACCAGAAATGGTGGGAACATCACTATAACTTGTATTACTTGTACTGGTTAATAAACTATACCCGCTACTTAAACTTGCACTTCTATAGATCTTATAACTAGTAGCTGTATTTACTGCAGCCCAACTCATATTAAAACTAGTAGAGCTATTAAGAATATTACCATATCTATCATAGATCTGAGATTGATATGTAGTTAGACTTACTACAGGTGCATTTGGTACTAATTGTAATGCAGTAGCACTAGCTATATTACTAGAGGTTCCTATGGTAGCTGTGGCTATAGCATTTACTGTATAGTAATAAGTCACTCCTCCGGTTACTGTACTATCTGTATATGTATAAGTAGTTCCTGTTGTACTTGTTGTGGTAGAACTTACTGTGGTTGTAGAAGAGGTTACGGGATTTAATAATAAGACAAATCCACCTGTAGGACTTGTGCTTCTGTAGATTTGGAATCCTGTTTCTATAGTAGAACTATCTTTCCAACTTAAAGTAATTCCAGGAGTAGATACTGGTGTAACATTTCCTGTCCATTGAATAGTTAAGGTTAATCCCCCACCATTATCAGCACTATAGTTATTAACATAACCTGTGATATTTCCTGTACCAGTAGATATCTGTATTGGACTTCCGCTATAAGTAAAGGTGCCACTATTAATTACCGGACTTGTATAACTACCAATTACTCCATAGTCATCCCAAGTACTCTTAGTCATGAAAGCTTTAACTCCATATAATCCTGCTATAGCACTCGGAGGACTAATACTAATTGGATAACTATTGGGAGGGGTAAAGTTGAAAGTATAATCTTGAGTTACTGTAATAGAATTAGTACTGGCGGTTAGATTAGTTGGAGCTGCTAATGTTGGTGCTGTTGCTAAGCTTGTTAGTATTAGCTCAACACTATAAGCAGAAGTTCCTATACCATTAGTTGCACTGGCTTTGTAATAGTATTGAGTATTTGCGGCTATAGATGCGCTATCTGTGTAAGTATAAGTAATTCCGGATCCAACTTGTGTAGGAGTTATAGTCGCATAGGTACCACCTATACCAGTCTTTCTTTGAATAGTATAACTAACAGCACTTGTAGATCCTTTAAGAGTAAAGGTATTAGTAAAGGCACTTGTATCAGTATTATAACTAGCTACGCCATTAACTAATTCTGGTGATGGTGGTGCAGTAGCTGCAGTTGGTGTTATAGCATTTACTACATTAACTTCATTAGAGGCTACACTCTCTCCAACCACAGTAACACTCTTAACAATGTAATAGAAGGTAGCGCCGCTGGTAATACTGCTGTCATCATATACTGTATATGGCGATCCACTAGCATTAATAGAATATAGACTAGTAGTGTATCCACCACTACTAGTAGCTCTGTAGATATTGTAACTGGATGGAGTTGCGCCACTTCCGGGAGCAGTAAAGGTAATTGTATTAGTTAACTTACCAGTATTACTATTATATGTTGAAGTAACTGTATTTAATGTAGGAGCATTAGGCGCACTAGTGGGTGCGGTTCCTCCAGTTACTACATTAACAATGCCACTGTAATTACCATACCCTAACCAATTATAAGCTCTGGCTCTGTAGTAATAAGCTGTGGCGGGTTGTAGACTTGTGTGTGTGTATTGAGGAATGCTTAAGTTATTTGTGATTAAAGCAGGGCTAATCTGACCGGTATTACTAGCACCATAAAAGGGTAGTAAGTTATTAGTGTTACTTACATTAGCACTTAGGGCAAACCATGGACCGGCAGCAGTTAAAGCATATTCTAAACTATAACCAACAGCAGGAAAGACTGCATCCCAATACACATTATTCCAATAGGTACTACTGTAAGTAGCAGTGGTTAAGTGTAATATAGGTGCAGCAGGAACTGCTAAGAGTAAAGCTACTGTAGGTTCTAATGCAGTTATACGGCTGTCTAATACTCCTAGTTGATTATTAATACTTACTATGCTTTGTTGTAATGCAGCTATTTGAGTATCCTCAGTTGCATTAACACTTTCTGTATTAGTAACTCTAGTAGTTAAATCTGTTATCTGTTGTTGTAAAGCTAAAGTAGAACCAAAGGTACTTAATTCTAAATCAGTTAATCTGCTATCTAATCTATTAGTTAGTTCAGTTAATTCATAATATTGCTTTAATGTAATTGCATCATAAGCTAATACTTCTAAGTTAAGATCTGATAGACTTCCATTAGCTTTTAATAATACATTTGCTAAAGGTAGAATGTAATCTGGTATAGATTGCTCAATAGGAACTAGCTCAGGTAATCCTGCTAATCTAATTACGTTTCCGTCTTGATCTAATCCGATAGTATCTAATCTATTTAAGTAGAAATAATAGTTAGCATAGAATACACTAGCAGGTGCAGGCTCATCCCCATTCTGATTAAAGGTAATACTGTTATTACTTAATGTGTAATTGCTACTACTTAATGTCTTAGATTGTGTGTAGTTAACTGTATAAAGTGTTCCTGTTGGAGGTTTATTACTGGTTAACCAGTTAATACTATTTACAGCTAATGTATAATCTGTATCTTTAACATAAGTAGTACTTAAACCTTTGTTTAACTTAGCTGTATAAGTAATGGTTAAGTTAGATGGATTATAGAATCTTACAATAGCTTTAACAGTTGCCCCGGCTGTAATGTTGCCACTATATAGTAATTGCATCGGCGCACCGGTACTAGGATTATTTCCAATACTATCTACTAAAGTAACTCCTGCTGTTAATGATTCTAGACTTATATAGAAGTTACCTGTAAGAGTACTTACAGATGTGTTCTGTATAGATACCACATTAACTGTATATGGAGTAATGCTTTCACTAGTTGTGTTAATACTAAAGTCAGAGGTTACTAAACTTAAAGCTGTATTATTACTTATAAACTTATATATGTTAGGTGTAAAAGAAGTACTTACTCCATTGTTATATAACTCTATAGCAGTTGTTATTGATTCTCCAGGAGCTATAGCATCAGTTGTGTCATAAATCTGTAAGGTGTTATTTGTATTAGTTAATCCTAAATATGTGGCAGGAGTTTCTGCTTCAGTAGCTTTTACTCCTGTTGTTAAAGAACTTAACTGTAATACGTTAGCGTATTTATTAACGCCGCTATTATTAGTAATTGTAATGTATCTTTTGAGATATCCAGTTGGTTGTAGATATAAACTCTGCTTATAAATATAAACATCATTAGTAACATCAATATTAGTTTGATCTACTAAGCATCTACTAGTGAAACTTACAGGCGCGCTGGTAGTAGTGAAATATACATTAGTTCCTGCTTTACCACCTAAATCATTAGGGGTAACTAATACACAAGTAACTCCACTAATAGTAGTTACATTAGGAGTACTAATTATAGTAGCTCCTGCACTTAAGTTCTCAATAGTTAAATAGATTGGATGCTTTTGTTGATTACCTTTCATATTAACTATAAGGTCATAACCAACAATAGTACTTGTGACATCTAATACAGTAGCTGCACTACTAGCAGATAAATCTGTAACCGCTGCTATATCTTTAGCAGTAACACTAGTAATAGTTCCTACAGGTGTATTGCCCAGTAAATCTGCTGTGCTGGCCCCTCTAGTTAATGTCTGAGATACAGGCACTAATCCGGTAACACTGGTTATGCTTTGTACTGGAGTTAGGTTTAAAGCTATAGTCCTAGAACCTGATCCACCTGCTATTTGTGCTACACCTGTACCTAAGGTAGCAAAGGAACCATCACATAATAGTCCAGCATTTCTTTGATTAAGTTGCTTACCACTAGAATAAGGTGTTGTTACTGTGATACTTATATTGTTATTACCACTATGTAATAGCTTAATATTAAGTTGACCTAGAGTTAAATCATCTGCAGAACAACTAAATTGATTACTTAAAGCACCATAAATAGTAGTCGGTGTATCACTATTACCAGAAGATATTGTTGTAAGACTTTGATCTGTGCCATTAAGAAGTGCTACTAGATTATTAACCAATTGCCGCAGACTAAGAATGGTTAGATTACTTACCGGGTAATTAATAGTAACAGTAGTGGTTTTATTATTAACTAGAATATTATTAATTACTATTTTTATAGTGCCGCTGTCTGGAATCTGTCCTTTAAAGTTAATATACCCGCTAGCATTAGTAGTATTAAATACATGAGATTCCTGAGATTGTAGTCTTGTATCTAAAGCTTTTGGTAATTCTATATATTGAGTTTCATTATTAATAACTTCATAACCACTAACTAAAGCTTTTCCTGGACTTACGGCTAATCTAAAGTTATTAGTATTCGTTGAAGTCTGTAGTTTACAATTAAATCCTTCGGTAATTACATGCCCAAATAAATCATATATTCTTACAGCTAAGATATCATCTAAAGCTGCTCTAGTAACATAATTAGAGTTGAGGTTAGTAGTAACTAAAGTATTAACTACTAATGTTCCATCTTGAATAGTTTGGAGTTCTACCATCCCTGCATTGGGAGTATTACTGGCTGTATTCTTCCCAGCAGTTAAGGTTAATTGATTTCTATATGCTCCTGGAAATCCTAAGCTGGGAGTTCCAATAGCAATGTTTCTTAAACTGGGATCTTCTACTTCTGTGATAGTAGTATTAGTAGGAATCAATCCAATAATCTCTGTACCTACACCAGTTAATGCAACCTTATTGCCATTAGCTGTGTAATTAATTAATGTTCCATTGTAATATACAAGGCCATCATTAATTAATGCTTTATAGTTATTCTGCTTACTATAACTGGTTCCTACAGTAATTGTAGGAATAGCTGCGGTTAAAGTTAATGTGGTATCACTAGTAATACTACTTACTACACCTATATTAGAACCAATCTTAATCTTATCGTTAGGACTAAAGAAGGTTAGGAAATTAGTCCCGCTTCCGGTTACTGTAGTTCCACTAAAAGTTACTGTGCCTGTTCCATTAGTATTATCAAAGGTAATAGATACTTGTAATCCCATAATAGGGTTACCTTGGAGGAATAACTTATCTCCTAATAATTTAATCTGATCTTTAATAATACTTTGTAATTCGTTTAGTTCTCTGCTTTGTAAATATCTATCTACACCGCTAATAAATAAAAGCTCATTATAGCCTTTAGTTCTATCAAAGGTGTTATAGTAATTTGGTATTGCTGTTCCCATTATATAATCTCACTTATAAAGTATTAAACCCCAGTTAAAGTATTACTATTAGCGGTTCTAGGAGTAATGTTAAAGCTTAGTCCACTTGTTGGTACAGTACCAGTAATAGTATTATCAAAGAAGGTAACACCACCAGTAGTACTTCCTACAGTAGCACTAGCATCTTCTAGAAGAACTACTGTGTTAAATGCATAAGCAGTTGTAGCAGTAAAACTTGCTACCGCAGTTGCAGGATAAGCTACTAGGTTTACTGTATCAAATGTAGCTGTGGCAAATACTACGTTTGCTCTAGCATAACCATTAGTTACAGGTAATTCACTTCTGATAAAGTGCGCCATTGTATCTATTCTACTGGGAGCTTGCTCAGTTAAAGTGTGAGTTCCAGTACCAGTTGTAGTATAGGTAATTGCAGATCCACCGGGAGTTAAAGATACTGTTAATGTGCTACCACCGGTACCACCCGGGAAACTTACTACATAATAATCTGTGGCAAGTGCTAGAGGAGCAGGTAAAGTATTAGTAGTGGTAAATCTAACTCTAGAACCAACTACTAAGTTAGTCCCGATAGTAACTCCAAGAGTTAAACTGGTACCAGATCCGGTAGAAGTTATGGTATTACTAAATGCGGTGAAGTTTAATAGGGCTACATAGAACTTGGTTCTATCGGGAGGTGTAACAGTTAAAGCATTGCTAAAGTAAATATTGTTCTCTCTTGTTATACAAGAATTTGTTGCTATTGCGGCCATGATTTGTCCTATAAATTAATTGTTGTAGTTTTAGTATATCTTTAATCTATTGGTAAATGTTAACTGATTACCCCAGTAAACTTAATAACTCCTTCTAAAGCATTCTTACTAATTATACCGGTGGTTCTGGTAACACCATTTAAAGCACCACCATAAGGAATAACTGTAATGGTTCCTGTAAGTGTGGTTATTCCCTCTAAAGCATTCTTAGTAATTATATTAGTATTCTTAACTATACTTATTACATTTGTGTTCTGATATATAGTATTAGTGCTTTTAATACTTCCAACAATATTAGTATTACCTTTAATAATTACTCCTGTAAACTTTGTTATACCATTTATTTGTATTACAGGATAAATAGTATTTGTACTAATTATAGTCGGATTAAAGTTCCCTAATACTGTCATTGATATAATTATGGGTTGTATGACTACTCCTGTACCTGTTGCATTTATAGTTAGAGTATATACTCCAGGGGCAGCTTGAGCTAATACAGCTAATCTAACTCTATTGCTACTTGTAATTATCTCACTAATAAATACCTCAATCTGTGGGCTATTAACACTAACACTTAGAGTTACTTGCCCATTGTAATTAGCCTTGTTTATTACTAAACTAATATTAGTTAATTGATTGCGCTGTACAAATATACTAGACATATAATCCATATAGTGAGGTTAGATAATTAGCTGCTGTGCCATTTGATACTGGGGTTCCTGCTATATTTCCTGGTAAGTATGTTGGGCCTCCCCCATTAGTAAATATTGTAGCATTTCTAAAAGCAGTGTATCTGGTACCTGCGGCAGTTCCATTAATTGTTAGTGAAGTTAAATAAGCCATACTATTATGTATAGCATAAATAAAAACTGTGAAGGTGGGCACATTAGTTATTGTTATTGTTATTCCTGTAGCATATACACTACTAACTGTATCTAAGTACCAATGATAAGCACTTCCACCACTAATAGCAAAGTTGCCACAATTTAATATAGAATGCTTGGTTAACATATTATGCGCAGTTACTGCAGTTCCGTAATTCAAGTTATTAATATTCAAGACACTATTATCTAATCTAATACAACTACCATAAGTTATTGTGCTTAGCTTTACATATTGAATAGTGTAGGCGCTTTGAATATTAGTAGCACTAATACAATCAGCATTAGTAGTTTGGATTATTACACTAGAAGCATTACTGATATTTCCTTGGATTACTACTGAACCCCGACTATTATAATCCTTTAATACTATAGGTACTGTATAAGTTCCATCAGCTAATTGACAGGTTACTGTATACCCATTTAACTCTAAGGTGGTTACAGTATTTATAAATTGATTAACTGTGAGGAAAGCGCTGCCTGCATCATTACCTAAACCACTATTACTATCATTACCATCTGTTCTAACATAATAGGTTACGTTAGATAATAAGATCTGGCGACCTCTATTAAATAATGTAACAATTGTATCCCTCATATCTTGAGAATTAATAGATCCCGGAGTTTGTGCTGCGGCGAATAAGCTTAGTAAATCTGTCTGTGTTCTTATTGTATCTGTCATGTTAAATATCCTTTAACTATAAGTGAATGCTAGTAATAATCCCATTGGTTGTCCTGTTAAAGTTCCACCAGTTCTGGTTACATTTACATTTATCTGTGCTTGTTTGTTTCCTGCATTTGCTATTAATACTATTGGATAAGTACCTGTGGCAGTTCCAGGACTAAAAGTTAATGTAACTGTTGTGGTATTCCCATTTGTAGTCATAGGAGTAAAACTAGCACTAGCCCCGGCAGGTAATCCTTGTGCGCTAAATGTAACTGTATCTGGCAAGTTTGTTCTATCTAAACTAAGTGTAAATGTTTTGATATAATCCCCACTAGTTATAGTGGCAGTTATTGGAGTTACAGAATCAAACATATAGATATTTAAGTTATTAGTCTGACTAGCAAACTCTGCACTAAACTCATTAGTAAATATGTCTGCTTCTTCTGTATTTATAATTACTGTTGGAGTAGTTGTAATAGTAAATGTGTTTAAAGTATTTGATAGAATACTAAGATTAAGCATTGTAAATGTTACTTTGACTCCACTTGCTACAACTAAATTAAGTAGTTCTAATAAGGATTCATATCTGGGATCATCTGTACTGGGAGTAACTAAAGCTATTTGTATATATCCTGGCTGAATAGTATTTCCATATGGAGTAATATCATAGTCAGCTCTAAAGCCATCTCGTTTAGGACTTACAACTCCTACATCACCATCAACCGGTTTAAGACTTCTCCAGCTTTCTGTAATAGTAAACTCTGTATCTAAATAACCAATTGATTTTATAAATGCACTAATACCACTTACTGTACATCTTTCACCTAAGATATATAACTTTACTCGGCTATAGAACTTAGCATCAGTCTCATCTGCTAGCCGGGTTATATTAAAGTCTGCAGCTAATGTATCTAAATCAGAAGCTTTAGCATATTCTAATAAAGTATTAAATCTTAGTAGTAATCTTCGCTCTTCTTGTTTAGCAAAGGTTTCTGCAAGACTTGTTAGTAGAGAATCTAATTGAGGTGTAGTAATATCAAACCAACTAAAACTAGTGTTTGTAGGTATGTAATACTTAACTGCTTGTAGAAAGTCTGCTGTTAGATAATCGGTATCTATTAAATTACTAGCTTGCATAACTTACTCCTATACTACTAAATCTAATAATCTTAGTATTATCTATTATAGTATCTGTAAGAGGTGAACTAATAGTAGCATTTAAGATAACACTAGAAGTACTTGTAGTATTCATTACAGCTTGTTGTATCTGACTTAAATATAAGGTCTGCCCTATTACTAAACTGTTAGATAATGTGGTTAGATTAGTAGTTATGTTACTTAATAAATTAGTATCTAAAGTATTAGTAGTTTTAACTGTAAGAGTTACTACTATTGGTACTTGTGTAATAGCCTTTACAGTATAATAAGTTCCCGCAGCGCTTACAGTTCCAACTGCCGTAGCTACTGAATCTAATAAGCTTTGACTAGCTGTGCCATTGCCATCATCTATATATACATTAAATGCCCCGGGAACACTAGTTATATTATCTACATAAGCACTTACTACTCCGGAAACCCCGAGTACACTACTTAAGATTGCATCTTTAGTAGATTTAGATAATGAAGTTATATAACTAATGAATCTTTGCACAAATCCTGCATCTGTTTCTGTAATATTACCTGCGGTTATAGCTGTGCTTACCGTAGCGGTTATTGTGGGATACGAAACAAAGCTTAATGAAGTTCCGACACTTTGATTACTCAGGAATCCTTCTGCTTCTGCAGTTACATTAACTGTCTTAGATATGTTATTAGAGAGGGATACTAAATCACTAGTTCTATATCTGTATTGAGTATTAGGATCTATTAATAGACTATTAGCAGGAATAGTAATACTGCCGCTAATACCAGTACCGCTTATAGTTATTGCTCCTGTGCTATAACTACCACCTATTCTATAGAAATCAAAGTCAGCTAATCTATTATCTAAATCTGTGCCTGTTGCAGTCTTGATATAAAAGGACTTCTGCAATTCAGTTAATCTTGTTTCTCTTAAACTTAATGTGGCTACAAATGCTTGGACTAGCATTCTTAGTCCAGCCCCTTGGTTAAAATCTGTTAGTGGTTGTGCTTGAGTCTTTAAGTTATTCTCAACACCACTAAACATTTGATCATATGTTAAAAAATCTACCATTAATTTATACTCCTATGAAACTGTTACAAAACTATTACCATTAAAACCAATAACTAAATTCTTGGTTGAATTGGTTCCACTAATGGCATAGTTTATATTTATTAATAACTGTCCATTACTTGGAGCTGGTGAGGTTAAACTTACATCAACAGTACTTACTCTAAGATCTGCTAATAATGCATTCCGTATACTATTCTGTATATCTGTGAAATTAGCTGCGCTTTGTGGCTCACTTAAGATATTATACAAACTATTACCATAGTTAAAGTCTACTGTTCTTAATCCATCTATACTTCCTATGAATCTACCTATATATGTTTGTGGTGTATTTAGCCGCCTTAATAAAGCTTTATCTAGATTCTCTAATCCACTTATAGTTAATAAATCTACTATTGTATAAGCTTGCGTATCTACTATTTGTAATGTATAAGTTAAAGTCTTTGCTATTGCGTTTTTAATATATAAGTTAACTGTTACTGGAGTATTAGTTAACGTATCACTAATATAAGTGTAGTTATTAATAGCATTAATCATATAGGCGCCGTACTGAAAGTTACTTGTAAGTATATTAATGTTTCCAACTATGTTCTGACTACTTAAAGCGGTTATAGTTATGGGCTGCTGTAAGATTACTTCCTGATTAACAACTCCAATATTAATTGTGAATTGAGATGTAATATCATTGCCAGTACTACCAAGTAATTTAACTGTATAACTTGGAGTTGTATATGCTGCAGCTACCAGATTTAGTGTCAAGGTTAAACTACTAGTTGTAGTTATATTATCGGCTATTACTGAAAGTATAGGGTTATTATTACCGTCAACTAAAGAGTAATCATTAATAACTTCATAATTACAGTTCTGTATAGCCGCGTTGATAATTCCTAAATATGTACTGGTAGGGGTTATTGTTATTACTTGGTATACATATACGTAGTTTGTTACGGGGCCTTTTACTAAGCTTACTAATGAGGTTAAATCTATATAACCACTTGTAGTATCTCTAGTTATTATCCCTATATCGCCGTCCCAATTAATATCTGTGCCTAATTGATCTAATAATGTTGTTGCTACCATTTTTAGTCTATGTAATGTATAATGTATTATATATTAATTATACATGGGAATCTCGGATGAAACTATTTAATAACATAATAAAGTTGTTTAGACTATTAAATCAACTTGATATTACTGAGGAAGATCATGGTTTGGTAATCACAATTAAAGGCAATGCTTCTTTATTAGCTACAGGATATATTATTATAGGTGAGCCTAAAGATAACAGTGTATACTTAGCAACTAGTCCAGCAGAAGTAGCACAGGAGATTTCTTCTCATGTGTGGGAGGTTAAATCATGCGACTCGGCTACACATTAACTAGAGAATCTAAAGGGGCATGTAATAGCTGCCCGGGATTACTTCTAGTTACACAGAATAAAGTATTTGTAGGTGGTAAAGCAGCAGCTAGAAGTGTAGATAATCTTACCTGTTGCGGTGTTAAAGCTAGTACAGGGTCTTCTAGAGTATTTATAGTAGGAGCTAAAGCACATAGAGTTGGAGATCAACATCCCTGTGGTGGTAAACAGATTAAAGGTATGTACGTTCAAATAGGATAATATAATATGGCTTTATATGTTGATGGTAATGATATTGTCGGTGCTAATATTATTACCCCAGATACACAATATCAAACTTATACACAAGTAGAATTAGAACCTACTTTAGGAATCCGGTATACACAAGGAACGGATGAATATATTGGCAGCACAGATATTCTTATTAGTAAGACTAGAAGTTTAATCCAGGATATTCAACCAGCTAAGATTAAACGATTAAATAGTTCTACTTATTCTGTTTATAGAGATTACTCAGTTATTAATTATGCATTAGATACTTCTGTGGCCACTACACAATATGCAGTAAATTCTGTATTAACTAGACAAGAATATACTTACCCGGATAACTTATTACAGACTTTAACTTATATTAGCTTTATTGGTTGGACTTATAATGCACTAACTAATACTTATACATCTCCAGTAATTACTTTAAATACTAATACTAAAGCAGTTACAATAACTTCTACCAATACCACTTCTAGTATTAATGCTAATGGTATTCCTATATCATGTAAGACTATTATTACTGGGAATACTATTACAGTTATTGTTGTGTTGCCACTATTAACCACATTTACTAACTTAACTATTAGCGCTTATGGAGGTGGGTTACAAGATCAATCTCAGACTATTCTCAGCACAACACAATTACCTAATGTAACTGTATTACCTGCGCAATTGGATTATGTTATTCCTACTAATATTCCTAGCACAGCTAATGATTTAGTAGTTACTAATGCTCCAGTTGGTACAGTTAATTTAGGGGATAATGTTAATGGAGCGGTTCCATTAGGAGATGCGGCTAGTAAGAATACTGGTACAACTATCGGTACTGTAGCTGCTGGAGATGATTCTAGAATAGTTAATGCAACTCCATTAATTCAATTTAATACTTATGCTTTAGCTACTGTAGGAGTTATTGGTTTATCTCCTAGATTAGTTTATGTTGTTGCTGATGAAACTGCTTCAGGACATCCCAGATTATACTTCTGGAATCAATCTGTTTTAACTACTATAATTACTTTATAGATAATAAAGGAGACTAATATGGTTTATGGATTAGGACTTACCGCGGCTGCTCTTGTTATAATCACAGCGGTTATTTATATATACACTATGAATGAGATACAAAAATGATAACTAAACAACAATTAATGCAGGCTATTAGATGTTCTGATGCTAATGCTGATAAGTATTTACCATTTATTAATGAGACTTGTATTGTATTCGAGATAAATACTTCTTATAGACAAGCTGCATTCTTAGCACAGATTGCACATGAAAGCGCTGCTCTTACAGCAGTTGTAGAGAATCTTAACTATGGCGTGCAGGGATTACTTAAGACATTCCCTAAATACTTTAACTATGCTACAGCGCTAGTAAATGCCCGTAAACCAGATAAGATTGCTAATATAGTTTATGCCAATCGTATGGGGAATACAATTCCTACTGATGGCTATAAATATAGGGGGCGTGGATTAATTCAGCTTACAGGTAAAGCTAATTATACTTTTCTATCTAGAGAATTATTTAAGCGCAAACTAATTCCCTCAGAGCTAACTTTAGTAATGAGTCCTGATTTATTAGCTACACCAAGATTTGCTTGTATGAGCGCAGGTTGGTTCTGGTATACTCGTGAACTAAATGAATTGGCGGATAAGAAAGATCTTAATTCCTTTAAGCAAATAGGTAGAGCTATTAATGGTGGTACTAATGGAGAAACTGATAGAATTGTTTGCTGGGCACATGCTAAACAAGCCTTAGGACTTGCTTAAGGGTTACCTGTGGCTACTATAGCTTTACCTTTTAATCTATTATCTAAAGCTGTTTTAACTACTTGTTCTGCTTGTTGAATTCCAGGAATAGCCATGTAATTAGATAACGCAGTATTAATCATTGGTTGAGGAGTATAACTAGTAATTGTATTTAATAGATTAGTTCCATTGGCTAATTCAGTTGTTAAATCATCTACTAGTTTATCTTTAGCATTTAGTAAATCATTTAATGGCCCTAATTGATCAGTAAGTAAACATCCTAAGGTGCTTTGTAATGCGGGTAAACTATTAGCTAAATAATCTAAAGAAGCTTTCCCAAATAAAGATGTAATGCTATCTGTTACTGTACTATATACATTATCTAAAGCCTCTTTTATTTGCTGTTGAATATATTTATTAATACTTGTATTTGCTGCAGTTAGGTCTTTACTTAACTGCTTAATTGTGTCTGTAATATTCGTATTAATAAAATCATTTATATTGTTTTGAATACTAGCAAAGTCTAATCCTTTGTTTTGATTAAAGAAACTAGACAATTTATCTGCTAAAGGCTGAAAGTAATCTGCTACTATTGGTACTACAAAGTTGGCTGCATCTTGTACAGCCGCGTTAATTAAATTATTAAACTGTTGACTACATGATGACATATGTTTCTATCCTATATAAATGGCGCCGTTTCTGATTCTAATTGCTGTGCTTCCTACTTGTAAAGTAATCTGGTTATTACCTGTGATATTTATAGTATCCGCTACCAGATTATAATCTTCACTAACTTCTATGTTATAGTCCACATCTAAAGTATCTGTTCTAGTTCCTTTAACTTCGGTATTGTAATCAGCTTCATAAGTTCTGGTAACTGTATCTGCATTTAATGTTGTCTCAGTGCCATCTACTTCGCGTTTAAAGGTGTCTTGTATTAATACCTCTACACCCTTAGCATAACTATACTTGGCGGCTAGAGAACTATCTAAAGAGCTATCTGCAGTAGGACTTCCTAATACTCTTATACTCTGTTGTCCTTGGATAATCTCTGTATAATTATTACCAATAGAACTGCTATAATTAACTCCTAATATAGATGTATAACTACCACCAACATTTAATATTTTAAAGCCATTTATAGAACTAATACTGGTACCTAACTGTTCCCATTCTAAATGAATCTCACTGTATTTAGTATTACTAATAGTTTCTATTGAATCTAAAGATTGTGTCTGTAGTATAGGACTGGTTAATAATAATAAGGAATCACTACTTAAGGTCATACTATTACTACTAAGTATATGGCGGTTGCTAGTTATTTCTATCTTATTAGCCTCATAGGTATTTCCTAAAGCTTCTAATCCTAACTTATGGTAATTAAATATAGACCGCCCTAATACATCTTTTAATATGGTATCTGTAAGAGGTACTAAAGGATCTTTAATTCTACTTAATTCATCTCGTAGCGTCTGTGCATACTGCGGCAATAATAATCCAGCATTCTCTAACTGATCCAAGTGTTTCTTATCAGTAGCTTCTAATAAAGCAGTCTGTATCTTATTACCTTCAGTTGATGGTGATGCTATTTCTGCAGATGTTTGTGTAATATTAGCCATAGGTTAATCCCATAAGATTTAATTTATTTATATTCAATGTTGCTAAACTTAACTGTAATGTAGATTTAACTATGGTTTGTGCTGTTGAACTATCACTACTACTTGAAGTAGTATCAGAGTTAGACATATTAGCTTGCACCTGTGTCATGGTATCTATAGGCTGATTAGGTAATACATTCTTATATAAGGCTTCATCAACTACATCTGCTGAATAATTAGAAGATATTGCTGCTACATATTCCGGACTACTTATACCTGCAGTGGCGTTATCAGTTAACTCATTAACTTTATCTGCTTTGCTATCATAAATTAATGTGCGGCCGTAACTTGTATTGTTCTTTTCTAATCCGATATCAGTAAATAAAGCAGAGTATTGTGTATCATTATACCCTTGTACTTGTGTAATAGTTGGTAAGGTTACATAACTCTTAGCACTACTTAACATACTATCTAGCTTATTCTTAATAGCTTCTGTTCTACTTATCTCACCACTAATTTGTACTAATGAATTGCTTTGCTGCATAGCATTAATACTTATGTTATTTAAACCATTTGTTATATTCTGTCTATTACTAATCATAGCTTAATAATTCTCCTGATTGACTTCCTGAATGTATAGTAGTTAAGCTTTGAATAACTATATGCTCCCCACCTAATTGTGTGTTTATTCCAGCTAATAAGATACTAAAGAGTTTAAATAAACTATCATAACTAGTACTTGGAGTTAATCTGCTTATAACAGTTGAATAATAACTCTTTGTTTGTGGTAAAGATATCCCATAATAATTAACTAAATCATTCATTATATTTAGATATGTAGGAATATTAGCCGGAGTTAATTTACATAAATATAAATAGATAACTAGAAGCGCGGTTACGGTATATACGAACCCACTGGGATATAAATAGTTATCTACTGCGCTTTGGGCAGATAAATAATAATTATCTGAATTCCAGAATATATACCAAGTTCTTAAATCTACTCTTTGTGAATCTGTTAGTTCATTTCTAAAGGCTACATATAAATAGTCATCTATAGTTAGTGTTCCTGGAGGATATGGAATGTTACCATCAACTAACTTCTGATAAGTATCACTTGGAGTCTTTGTGCTTAAGATTTGTTGGTGAGTAGTTAGTAGATCTTTTATAGGTTGCCACACAGTTATTAAATAATTATTAGCCTTATCTATTAATTGTTTAGCGCTATAAGTATTGGTTTGTAAATCCTTTAAGTAGATTCCATTTAATACTTTACCTATAAGATTTCCTACTAATCCATCTATAGTAGTTTGATTAAAGCTTAATAATTGTAATCCGCTTAGATATATTAGATTACCTTTCCAATACAAAGTTTGGTTAGCATATAATCCGCTTTGCAAATCTTTATATTCATGTGTATCTAAACTAAAAGTGCGCTTGGAATGTAAGGTTTCATTAGCAATAGTTCCATCTAAATCTAAACATAAGTTCTGCAAACATTGAAGCTTAATAATGCTTTCTAAGATTGCATTAGTGTAATCTATTAAATCTAAATCAAAGCTATTAACTACTGTATTACAAATATCACTAATAGCTCTTTGCTTAGAACTTAAATGTAAAGTTAACTGGTTAGTTCTATTAATGTTATCTTTTCTATGTTGGTTATCTTGTTCAATAGTTGCATAAGGAGTTGCCGTTACACTATTAGTCAGGTTAAATATATTAGAACTTCTCGAAGAATATGTGCTGTCTACTTCTCGTTTAGTTGGATATAATAAATCATATTGTGCTTTTGTATAATTACTTAAAGTATTTATAAAGCTAGTTTGATCTCCTATATAACCGGTGGCAGTATTAGTTTCTATATATTTAATAATAGGGACAAAGTTATAACTTTGTAGAATGCTTAAGATAATTGGCTGCAGACTATTAGTTAGTACAGTCAAATCATTTGTTCTCTTTAATTCTGTATCTATTGTACTATTCCACATATGAACTCAATTTATTACTAAGATTTATATTACTTTGACTTACTTGTACCATATCAGTAGCTAAATATTCATGGGCGGGGATACAGAATCCTGTATTCATAACTATATGTCCTGATTCTATATTCTCTGATTTAGTTCCTCTATGATATGTAGAAGAGTTAACACCATCTGATAAAGATACTTGAGAGTTGGTTCCACTAAATAGATCTCCTGATTTAACCTCTATATGATTATTAGAGTTCTCTATCTCAGGTACATAAGGTAATGCATTAGTGGTGGCGCTACTAGTATCTATCTTATCACTATTCATGTGAATTACTGAAGGGATAATCCCAACAATATAATATTCACCATTACTATTATAACCATTACAGTTTACAACTACTTTAGTATTTAGTTCTATTCTTTTATTACTCCCAGAGCCAAAACTAATATTCTGTGTAGTATCTACAGCATAAGTTTTATTCCCTGCTATTTGTAAGTTGGCTATAAGATATACGCCGCGTTGCCAATTACTGTTATCAATAATAATAGCCGGGAATATTCCCATATCATGTTTATGGTTATATTCATTATCACCTAGACGATTCCACAAAGTCATTAACCCTTTGGGGTTATCTAATGGTTGGGGTAGGCTTGGATCTATAATCATTAAATCACCTCAATTAAAGATAGCTGGGTTTCAAATCCCACATCTGTATTAGGTCTATAGATGTGAGATACTGCTTCTATTCTATACGTATAACCTTCTTCGGTTGTGGTATAAGGATCTTTATGACTATCACTTAAGTTAACGAATAGTCCTTGCACATCAGCTTGATAGACTACTGTAGTAAGTTGATTTTTACTATCGGCATTAGTAACACCTTGTCCTAAGTTACATCCGCTGGCATGTAATCTAGCATTCTGATCATTAACACTTTTATTAGCTTCTGCAGATAACTGTAAGATATTATTAGTATTTAATATAGTCTTGTATAACTTAACTGTTTCTCCAATAATAACTCCGGGATCTCCAGGAATAGTTATTAAAGCTACTTTAGTATCTCTACCCCATAGTCTAGCCATAGCCATAACTACTGCAAAGTTCTCGTTTGTCATGTTCTCGTCAGCAGTTTCATCAAAGATAAATACATTTCTGGGTGGGATGGCATAGTTAGGTATCCCGGCTCTTTCATCTATAATAATTCCTGCGTGTAAACCAACACCTTGTAGTGTTCCATTATTAATTCCTTTCTGGTTAGTCATGTGGATATCTGTCTTCATACCAAAAGAAGACCATTCTACTTTACAATTACTAACTGATTTAGGAATGATTACACTAGATTTACCTGAGGGATCTCTTAGATCTTTAATCTGAGTATCCTCTAGTACAGCATAATAGTGTCTGGGGATTGCATCAGCCGGGGCAGTTAGAGTCTTTGCTAGATCAGGATTGGCTGCTAGTAAAGCTTCTTGCTGTTTGGTTATAGTATCTTGTTGGGCTTTGTAATCACTAACCTGTTTATTTAGTTTGCTTATTGTTTGGTTAGCTTGTGTTTTATTTGTAGCAGCTTTATTAACTATATCTGTGGCATCTTTTAGTTGCTGCACTATTGGATTATTTTTATCTGTTGGTGTAAGAGTAAAATGCGTAAATGGTGAGGTACGTAATACAGATAAAACTGAGCCTAATGGTTTTTTACTGCCATCTGTAGTTTGTTCATAAAGAGTATCTGTTACTTTTGCTGCGGGATCTAAAATAAAAGCATCATAGTTATTTCCTGTGGGATCTGATTTAATTCTTTGTATATTTCTATTAGGTTCTAGGAATCCTCCACCATTTGTGTAATAAATTGTAGAGGGATCTTTATTTGGTAGCCTGTCTACTGGGGTTGCCACTTGGGAAAAGTAGGTTAGATCGTTGGTCGTTATAGGTCTAATTTTGTAAATAGTTTTACCATCTTTACCTGTAATTGCAAACCCTTGCTTATTAGCTTCAGTAATAGTGGCTTGGGCTGCAGTTACCTCATCATCTTGTGTAGTACTATCTGCTGTAGTACTAGCCAAGGTTTCATTAGTGCTTGTAATAAGTCCACCTAAAGTAGATAGCTGACTTGAGTTATTTAAATACTGCTTAACATCATTACTTATATTAAAGTCAAATGCGCTAGCTTTAGGAATATAAAAGTAATGTCCTGTTCTATGATCAAAGAAGAACTCTGTGGGTACTGCTTCAGTAGTTCCTAAATGCTTTAATACATCTATAGGTGCTTTGTTAGTTACCTTGAATAAATTAGGTGTGGCGCTATCACCTGAGATATAACTGCGCTGAGTATAGATAAAAGCAAATGGAGGTAATCCTATCTTATCTAATCTATAGGGATCTCCCAAAGCTTGATACTGAAAGTAGTTCTTGACATCATCCGGGTCTACCATTGATAATTGGGCGAAGCCTTTAGTAACGATGTAATTCCCCATGGTTTGAGCTACGGTATCTATATTAGGCGGTGGGGCAGAACCTTCATTTAAATAAGTATAAGTTTGTACTGTATCACTTAAGCTTTGAGTGTTCTGTTGTAAGTCTACGCTTTTAGTATCTAATATATAAGCTATTAGATCTGCTTTAGTTAAGGTACCAGAGCCAAAATTACTAGGTGGTTTCTTATTTAATGCTGACGTGTATGTTTTGTCTTTTAAAGAATCAAAAGCTGTAATACCATTTGTAAATATGGTTTGTAAAGTCTCAGTACTATATCTGGTTGTATCGCTATTAGCTTTTGTAAACACATCTTGAAAGGTGTCACCATTATTATTAGTTATACCTTTGGCTGCGCTTATTTGACTTTCTTGAGAGTAGCTGCCCGTGGCGTTACCTGTGCTAAGTAAGTCTAAAGATGGGGTTTGTAACACACTATTTTTAGCAAGATATATATTGCTTAAGAAGGCGGCTTTAAAAGCAGCTAACTTCTTTATATTAGTTGTATCTGCTTGGGTTGAGTTACTAATTGCTAAAGTTAATAACTCTCCTCGTGTCTTAGTGTTGTTATCTGTTAAAGCTTTCTTAACCTCAGGGTCTGTTGGTAGTGTTGCACATTGAATTAAGTTGCCGCCACTTCCACTAACAAAAGCTACAGCCGGTTGTAAGTATACAGGTCTTGGTAATGCTGTAAATGTATATTGTGGAATTCGTTCTGGCGTTTGCTCCTTGGTAAATACTGGGGCATTCCCAGATAATGTTCCTCCATCTTTAGCAGTAGCTCCTACAGCTTTCCTTCTTGTTTCAGGATCGGTAAGATTAAATCCAATAGGATTAATTATAGCATCTGGATTATTAGTATCAATGGAAGAACTTATTAATCTTGCATCTGAAGATCTATAAAAGGTGTTTAAAATTACTGAAGATAATACTTCAAATCTAGTTAGGCTATTACCTGCAGTATTATTTTTACTGGGCAAAATCTCTTGTACTAAGTTAGTATCTACAAAGTATCTAATATTATCTCTTAAGTTTAGACTAATGAATATATTCGTGCTTTGGATACTTACACTAATTGTATCTATAACTCCCCAGAATATTGGGGCTAGTTCCGAATCTGTAGACTGCCAATTATCTTCCATCCAATCTGTAGATTCTACATATTTATCTTTGCTATAGCCACCAAAGATTCTTACTTCTAGGTCTGGATATAATGTGTATAAAAATGGTGGAAGAGTTGTTGTTGAAGTAGCTGTTTGGGTTTTTATCGACGCACTACTATCAGTCTTAAGTTTTACATTACTTAAGTCTATCTTAGTAGCTTCTTTAAGATCATCATATTGTAATGTATTTAATCCACCGCAGCTTTTATTATATTGATCTGCATCTATGCTTAAAGTAATAGTTGCACTGGATACTGCAAAGAATCTTGTCATTCTTACTACAGCAGAATGGAATCTGAAGGTTCCCATTTGGCCTGCTATTAAATACTGCCCATATTTATCTACGGGGCCATTGAATACTTTACTACATAGGGCTTGTATCTGTGGATAAGCTGAGCTTAATAAGTTATCAGAACTTCTATCAACTCCTACCAAGACAAACTTAGGAGTTAATGCGTCATTACCGCCTTGGCTACAAGTTATTCCCGGGTTCATTCCTCTGTATAATACAGGGGTGTCTTTAGTACCATTATGTCTAGCGCGATCATTATATATTTTCATAAGTTCACTGAGCTGTTTGTATATAGTATATCCTACTTAATACTAGAAAACTAGGCAGGGCCTAGTCTTAAAGTGTTATTTAGTTTAGTGACATACTCCCGACTCTAACCGCAAAGCGGTATAGAGCGGGCTTCTAGGTTCATTGGCCCAGCATCCTGGAAGCCTCCCCTAGCAGAGACGGGATGACCCACCGCCTTTTGTTTGATGTTCAGGGCTGCATTGTGGTCACGGTCAAGACTCAGGGCACAGCTAGGGCAGTTATGCCACCTGTCGGCTAAGGTCTTGGGGACGTGCGTTCCACAGCTAGAACATTCTTGACTTGTGCCGTTTGGATTCACTGCTATCGTCATCCGTCCAGCATTTGCAGCTTTGACAGCGAGAATTGACAGGAATTGACCCCATCCGGCATCATTGACTGACTTGGCTAGTCTGGACTTTGCCAAGCCTTTGATGTTCAGGTCTTCATGAGCAATGACCTGATGCTTTACCACAAGATTAGAAGCTGTCTTGTGGTGAAAATCTTTACGTTGGTTAGCCGTGCGTTGCTGCAATTTGGCAACCCGGCGTAGGGCTTTATTGCGGTTGTTGCTGCCCTTTTTCTTCTTGGATAGCTGACGTTGTATGCGCCTTAGCTTCTTCTCAGCTTTGCGGTAATGTTGTGGAATAGCAACTTCTTCACCTTCAGATGTGACCAGGAACGCCTTTAGCCCTAAGTCAATCCCTATCGTATTTTCTGGGTTTGGGTCTGGAGCCAAAAGGGGCACATCATCACAGAGCAAGGATAAGGACACATACCACCCGTCCGCCCGATGCGTGACGGTAGCGGTTTTGATAACAAAGCCGTTTGGGATGGGACGATGCAAAATAAGCTTGATGACTCCCAGCTTGGGCAGGGTAAGCAGTTTCCCATCCAAGCATCCTGGTTTCATCTGGGTGTAAGTGAATGAGTGATAGCGGCCTTTGCTTTTGAATCGAGGACGGCCTGACCGCTTACCGTTACTGTCCCCTTGAGTGAATCGCTGCCAAGTGCGGTCAATACGTTTTACGCAATCTTGAAGTACCTGAGAGTGAATAGCTTTGTACTCAGGAAACAGCTTCTTGGTATTGAGTAGGTCATTTTGTTGGCTGTAATAGCTAGGTCTGTCTTTGGGTGGGGCAATTGGACAACTGATAATAGAGCAACGGTCTACAGGGCATTTATTGAGCCGTTCCCAGTCCAGACGCTCACCCAAGTGGTAGTTGTACTGCTTCCGTAACAGTTCTAACCAATCAAGCATTGTGGCTTCTTGGTTAGGGGGTGGGCGCATCCGGTACTGGTAGGTGATTCTCATGCTTCTTTCCCTTGGTTCTAGATGTACTTTTTGAGGGTGTCAATAGTGACCCCGCCACACGAGCAGATGAAGTAGGATTGAGTCCAGAATAAGGTTAAATTATAGTTTCTGATAACCATTAGCAATTCCGGTAATTAGTTTACTCTCTTTGGCTTCTTTAGCAGCTTCTTCAGTAAGGAATTCAGATTCTAAATTAAATAGTTTATTTCTATTTACTATGATATAAAATTCATAAGGACTATTATAATACTTGGCTCTTTTTAGTAAACAATTAATAAGTTCGTAATCTAATTCGCCATCTCTAAATCTCCAACTAACTTTAGTCTTGAAGGAAGATTTACTTAAGGGATCTGGATTGTCTTCTCCTAAATCTACATTATACTTTGCTTCTCCAATCTTATATTCTCCCACTAATACTTCACAAGGCATATCTCGTAAGCTAAGCCAAACTTTGAAGTGCCCTCTTTCTTTTACTGTTTCACCTTTAGATAATCTAGTTGCTAAGTTATCTACTTTTAAACAATCTAGGTTAAATTTAATATCATGTACTACTGTCCAACCTTCAGCGGTGCCCTTAATAGATGTAATGCCTTTATTGTTCCGATCAAAGAAACTATCAGATTTACATTCAATAAATTCAAGTATTCCTGGTTTAAGTATTCCAGGAGATTCGGATGGGAGGCCTGAGACTGATGTTATAGGGGCATCCGTACAAGCTGTCATAAAGAATTTGATTGTTGGATCTTGTTGAGATAACTTAAGGATTTGTTCTGTATCTAAACTTCCATCTTCTAATTCCCAATATATTTTTACCTCGCCCAAATATGTAGGTACTCTTTTACTAAGGTCTAGATAGGCCTCTTCTACAATCTCAGCACTAAAGTTTCCCTTTTCATATCTACCAACTAATGTTGATGTGCCTGTACATAAACCTTTCTTGGAATATACCCAGATCTTGCAATTTGTAAGCATTGTTATTATTACCTTAATTTACTATTGTATTATATCATATTCTTCTGCATAGCCAACAATGGTTGTGCTATCTAATACCTTCTCTTCACCAGAAATATTAAAGTAATCTGAGGCTAATGATGATAACTTTACTGGCCCGTTTATAGTATTTCCTGTAATAAAGAATCGTATTCCTGAACTATATTTTCTTTCGGGGCGTAACTTAGTAATTAAATCATGATCTAAACTACCGTCTTCTAGTTTCCATTTTATTTGTTTTTCCCCGGCTAAATATTTAGGTATTCTACTTTCCATAGTCATTATTTCTTGTTCTACACTACAGTAAATAGTAAAAGTTCCTGTCTTATATTCTCCTACTAACGTGGTCCCTTCTGTATTACTTACCCAAACTTTCCAGTCTTTAGATTCTTCCATTGTTGTTGTTTATATATTACTTTAAAAGTATAACATAAAAAATAGACACTGCATTGCTACAGTGTCTAATATAGGATTATGATTACGAACTTTAGAACAAGGGGCCAAGAGGACTATAACCTTTATTACCCTCTAATATTTTCCAACCTTCAGCTAGTCCTTGAATCTGAGTAGCTACTACAGGTCGGCCTGACATAGCTGCCATAGAAAAACTATCTGATTTACACATCTCTAATTTAAGTCTAGAAGATGTAGATCTGGGTCTTAATGCACCCGTAGTAGGAGATCCTGGGTATCTTTCTGCGAAGCTTAAATCATTAGGGTTATTATTAACATAGCCCCCTTTAGAGAAATCAATGGTGTTAGATTGAGCACCGGAGCCTTCGGGACTACCTGATACTAAACCACTAGAAGATAAGTCATCTGCATTTACATTAAAAGTTAAAGAGAATCTGGGACCTCTATTAAATCTATCTGCTCTTGTCATTTGGGTTTCCCCAAAGATCTCTTGAATCATTCCTAGATCTAATAGTCCTCTTTCTAATACCCATGCAATCTGAATCTCTCCGTTTAGATACATAGGGATTCTTTGGTTGAATGTTAAGTATGCTTCAGTAGCATCTCTGATGGTAAATGTACCAGAGGTATATTCACCCACTAATACTGGTTTACCATCTGCTTGGTTTGCTAGCCATACTTGACAATCATATCCAGAAAATGGGACTAATTCAGCATTCCCTGGCGCTTTACTTAAAATAGACATTATGAACTCCTTAAATATTGATTGCTAATGGGATACTACGATTGATCTCAAGATTAATAAAGTCTGCAGGATATACAGGGGTAATAGATGTATAGACTTTAACAATCCCGGCCGCTCTGTCAGAACTACTAGCAGTAGAAGTTGTTGGTACAAATGCCTCAATAATCCCTTGATTCTTAGCATTTTGTAAGATATTATCTACAGAGTCATTAATTCTATTGTAGTAGCTGTTTTGTGTACTTGCTGGTTCAGATTTAACCCAACTTAACGCAAAGTAGATGTTCTCACGTAATACGTTATATACACGTCTTACAGAGATATATACCCAGTTAGAATCAGTAGAAGTAGTCTTCCCAGTTAAACAGTGATATTGACCAATAGCGGGGTCTAAGATTAAGGCTTCGAAGCCTGCATCAGCAATAGCATTGTAGTAATCTTGGGAGGTTGTTAGAGTGGTATCTACAATATTCTTGATAGTAGGACTGGATCTACGAGCAGCAGGACTTACATAGAAAGGTGTACTTGCTAAGTGCCCTACATAGAAACCATTACCAGGAACACTAAGAGGAGCTACAGAAGTCTGTGCTGTATATGTGTGCCAACTATAAACCATTACTGCTCCACCTTTATATACACTTGGTTGTGCATAAGTTAAGGAGTTACTTACAATTGTATCTGTAGTAGTCCAAGATTTAGGAGCTTGTAAGATTGCAATACGTAATCCGGTTAGTTCTACAGAGTTATCTACAGCAGTAATTTGTGCAGCATGTACGTTAAAGTTATCTACGATTCCTGCTTCAGCACCAACTACAATATAGTTCAAGTTATAAGTGTTACTGGTGTTAATAGCATTGATATAATCTTGAGCACTTGGTAAAGGACCATCACTTCCACCATATAAAGGAGTTGTTACAACTGTTGTGTCTTTACAAGAAACAATGTTAGCTGTATAGAATTCTCTACGTAGGATTTCATAAGCTAAGTTAGCTCCAAAGTAAGTAAAGGCAGAACTTACAGTTAAGGAAGTGTTACTTCCAATAGCAGTAATCACTCTATCTTGTACAATGTATAAAGGTTGGGTAGTGTTAGCTGCGAATGCATAATCTACTACAACTACGGTTGCACTTGTAATAGCTGTAATCTTACGATTCTCAGAACCAATTCTGATAATATCACCTAATTGAATTACTGGTACGTTACTAGCATTAATAAAAGCATAAGGTTGTTGTGCTGTTACTGTAGTAGTAGTTCCATCTGTAGTAGCGGTTAATACTAAAGGCGTTGCAGCCCCGCTATAAGCTCTAGTACGAATAGTAACTGTATCCCCAACTGCAAACTGGTTAATAAAGGCTGTACCAGTTCCTGTAACAGTAGTAGGAGTTGTGCTAAGTACTGTAGCTAACCCGGTACCATTAGTACTAGGAACTGTGGCAGTAGTAGCATTAAGACTTCCTAAAGTATCAGCTAGTGTAGTAATGTTTCCACCAGTAATTGTGTAATAACCAATAGTAGTATCACCTGCACTAATAATAGTTGTTGGCTTTCTGAATACTCTGTAGTAGTTAGCACCAGCAGAAATAGGCCAAGTCACGTTTACAATTCCTGTGCTACTTACAACTGCACTTGGTACGTTACCACTAATAGTAGTGAAGTTTACGTTATCAGGAGAAGCACAAACAGTATAGAAGTATGTAGTAGCTGCGTTTAGTCCTGTAACTGCTGCTAATACTCCGGTAGTTGTGTTAGAAGAAGGAACAGTAGCAGTTCCTGTAGGGGCAGCGTTAGTATCTAAGTAGTTAAGTGTAGTTCCACTAAGAATATCATAGTAACTTACTGAAGTATCACCAGCAGAAATAGTAGTAGTCTTTCTGAATACTCTGTATTTAGTAGCATTACTTACTGCAGTCCAGGTTAAGTTAATAGTTCCTGTACTTGTAGCAGCAACGTTAACCACAGTTCCTAAAGTAGTATATCCACCAGCATCTCCTGCACATACTACGTAGTAATAAGTAGTGGCGTTAGTTAAAGAGCCAGTACCTGCTCCTGAGTTAGCTGCGGCTACTGTGCTGCCTACTGCAGGCATAATCATAGAGGTCGCGTTAATAGGTTCGTTAACTGTGCTGTTATCATCTCTAACATAAGAAGCTCCACTTGTGGCGGCAGCAGGAGTTGTTAGAGTTAATAATAAATCATTAGTAATACTAGCGATTGTGTAAGAGACACTATTAAATTTAATTAAGTTACCAACACTAAACGTAGTTAAGAAGGTTGTATTAGTACCAATTACTTGATAGTAGTTAGCAGAAGTAACTGTAACTGTTCCTGGTTGTGCTAGATCTAGTGAATCATACAACCAATCAACGGTATTACCAGTCAACTTATAATCAATACCTTGAGTAAAAGTTGTAGTAGTTGTGGTAGTAGGATTAAATGCATTTCTTACTGTTTGGCTTACACTTATTAAAGATTTAACAAAGGTATACCCGGTGTCATCTTGAGTATTAGGTCTATAACCTCTTGTAAGACTTACTGCATATTGCTTTCCTGCTCTTGTAGGACGTAAGTTAATATCACTAATTCCATTAGGGCCAGCAGCATTAGGTCCACCTCTACCAACATATTGTGCTTTGATATATTCAGACTTATCAAATTGCTGCATAAATCCTAGAATATCTAAGTTAAGGAAATCTAATCCGGTATATACTTCTTGTCTTCCACTTTGAGTAACGTTACTAACAATAGGGTTACCAAAAGCATCTACAGTACTTACTGTGTTATTACTAGCACTTTGATCTTGTACTGTTAGGTTCCATTTACTACTACCAATACCAGCGGTAACAGTAAGTACTAAGTTAGAGTATCCTACAGATACATCTGTGATAGTTACTAAAGGTAACAAGCCAGTAGCATCATATAAAGTAATAGATCCTGCAGTAGCGGCATTAGCTCCACCACTAAAGGTATAGCCTCCACTAGCAAATGTTGGTGTCGCTCCACTTAATCCACTACTTCCTACTGCTATATAATACTGCTCAGTGTTTGCAGCGGCACCAATAGTAGTTGTAGTTAAAGTAATACTTGGAGTAGCTGTGCTATTATACACGGCGTTTAATCTTCCAACGGTTACAGGGTTGGCGTTAATATTACTAACTAATCTGTTCATAATAGTTGCAGCGGTTTCCCCAATTGAGGTTACTGCATAAGCAACTACAACACCAGTACCACTAGTATCTCCACTTTTATAATGCCATAAGGCAACATCTTGAGTTCCTGCAGTACCAACAATTCCTGTTAGGGTAATAGTGGCGGTAGCTGCACTAGCTCCTGGGACAATTCTATAAATAGCAAAGTCACCAGCACCTTGATCAAATGCGGTCTGTACACATAGGGATCCTGGGTTTGTATCAATTCCGTATCTACGAGAAAAGGTATCTCTAGATGATAATGTTGTGTGGGTATTTGCAGGGCCTCTTCTAAACCTGCCATAAACTCCAATGCGGTTTAAATTTACCGTACGTGGAGCAACTATTGTATTAGTTGGTTCTGAAATTAATACCCGTGGAGTTCTTTGGTCGGTTGCCATATGATTATCCTGTTGTAATAGTCTTGTTTATTAGTAAACCACTGTTGTCATAATATAATAAATACCCTGTATTATCTGGGCAAGTTATATTAACTGATGTAAAAGCTCCTGCAAGTCCAGGATCTCCTATTGTATATATAAATGTAAAGCTGCTGTTGTATTGTGTTGTGTTTCCTGGTAACCACTGACTTGGTAATGGTATGGTAGTTGCTAATTGTGTAATTGTTATAATACTGTTAGCTGGTAAAGTACTCGGGTAGATATCATCTAAACTATACTGAATATCAATTGTAGTAGCAGGAACTGTATATGCATAATAATTAGTCTTGAACAATTCTACTTCCCAATACATTTCTACTAAGTGGAAATAAATACCTGAGTCAGTAAAAGGGCTAGAACTCTTATAATCTACTTTAATTAATGTGGTAGCTTTGGCTAAGTTGTTAATCCCAAATAAATCATACTGTAAGATTCTTCTGATTAGTTCTGTGTAAGCTCTTATTACACCTTCATATGTGTCTAACTTCTGTGTTACTTTTCCAGATGCTGTTGTTATAGTAGTTTGATTATCTAATGCCGGCCCAGTTAATCTTAATTCAATTACTAACATGGTTATCTCTTTACATTGTCCAAGAGTTTTATTTCCTGCTAATGTGTAGTCTTTATAATAGGTCCCAGTGTTTGTTGTAATAGCTGGTAAGAGTTTATTCTCTCTAGTTGAATAAGGATATACAGATAGGGTTAATCCCGGATCAGGAGCAAATCCTGCGTAATCTCTAATGGTGGACAATACATAATTCTTTCCAGTGGCTGGATCAGGATATTGATCGGTACCATCAGCATTTTTAAATGGAGGACTGGTTAATAAAGGATTGTTGGCTAATCCTAATAAAGTATTATAGATTAAATCTTGTGTAGTTATTAAATCTGTAGTCTTAGTTATATTTATAGGAACTGTATTACTTTCTTCTCCTAAGTTATTTACTACAGTTACATATCCCGTTGCATATACAGGCGTATAGCCATTAGGTAAAGCTACTACTGCAACTGCTTCAAAGAAGTTATCTTGTAAAGATTCTTTAATTATATTAAAAGTAATTCCACTAAGATTATAAACTTGTATAGTTTGTATATTAGTAAAGTTAATTCCATAAAACTGTACTATTGGAAAGGTGTTAGTAGTAAAGTTGATTTTAGTTAAGCCTAATATTAAAGGTTTCATTAGTAGCCTCGTAATCCATAAGAATCATTAATTCGATCTAATACCCGTTGCATATCACTATTTGGTTTATATTTAGATATTAAAGTTCCTACAGGAATTCCTGTATTTGGACTAACATCATTACTTACATTACCCGCAGCTAAAGAGGTATCTAGTATTAAACTCTTAGCACTTGTACTAAAAGAACCTCTAACAACACTTGTAGTACCTCTAGCAAATGTTATTCCTGTAGGTACTACTAATATATCTATGATTAATTGATACTGTGGATCTGTTCTTCTGAAACCTGTCATTTGTATAGCAGTGCTGATACTAGTTAATGCTCCTAAAAGGAAATTAGTGTTTCTGTTACTGTAAATATCATTAAGTAATAATAATACTAATTGCTCTGCAGTAGTGCCTGTAGTAACATTTATTGTATAGATTCCTTGAGGAGGTATTGCCCCACTAGGAGTCGTAGATATTCTATATTGTAAAGTACGCGTGGCTGTGGTAGTGCCGCTGAAATAGAATGTATTAATTACACTATTAGCATTAGTATTGGTGGTAACTACTGTACCATTAGAATTAGTTATATTGATTAGTAATCCATAAGGTCCAGTCTTAGTTAAAGTATTATAATCGTGTTGTGTTCCATAAACTACTTCTGGTATTCCGGGTTCTTGTATTGTATAACTGGCTGCGGTAAAACTAGGAGTTCCTGATAAACTCTTTATCTCTAAGTCTGTATCACTGGTTATATTAACTACTTGATATGTATTGCCATTAACTATAATGGAATCGCCTAAACTAACTTCTTGGGTAAATAAAGTGCTGGTTCCTGTAACTGTATATATATTATCAAAACTTGTGTTACTGCCTAAGGTTATTGTCCCCTTGCCATTAGTTAATCTTTGTAGATATATTGTAACCGCTTCTGTATCTTGTAGCGCATCTAATAATCTACCATGAATTCTTAATTCATCGATACTAACAGGCATATAATTCTGTGCACTTAATAGTATACTTTGTTGATCTGCACTAAAGTCTTGAATAGAACTATAACCAAACTTAACTATAGTAGTAGGAGTATCGTTATCTTGATGCGGTACTGTGATTAAGTTTAGATTGGGTTCACTATTAATTTGATCTGAGATCTTACTAATAATATCAATACTATTATCACCATTAGCAAACTCAACAGTACTTACTCTACCACCGTAGTTTAATACTGCTTGTGCTCTCTGTTTATTTCTTACTAAGGTTATATACGGATATGGAACTAAATCATTTAGGATATTATTATTAAAGATTACTTGAGGCGCCATGGAGAAATACATACTAACATAATCACTAGCAGTTCCTGTAGTACTACTAGAAGTATTCATAGTAGTAAGTACTTGTGGTTTTAGTAATAGGGTTAGTATTCTAATAGCTGTATCTTCATGCTGCTTAGCAATCTTTTGTTGCTGTTCAATCTGACCAACTTTAGAATTGATTAAATAAGCTGCAGAGAAATGAGCAGTCGCTGCTCTTAAACCATCTCTTAAACTCTGGTTATTCTGTAGAGCACCGGATAAAGAATTGTAATCTGCAAATAAATACTTTCCATTTACATCTTGACAAGCTTGTAAGTAGATTGCTACTTGAGGGTCTCCAAAGTTAACTATAATATTCTGTATCTCAGCATCTGTAGGACTAACTGTACTACTAAATACTACGTTTAGACTACGTACCATATTAATAGTTAATTGCATATCAGTAACAGTTAACCCAGATGTTATATCTGGGAAACTTACTGTAAGTCTAAACCTTGATATATCTTGCATTTAATATTATATCCTTATTATTTAGGATTAATCAAATCATCTATAGGAGATTTAATCTTAGGATCTATAAGATGGAATAGTTCTGATACCACTGCGTTTACAGGATTATTAACAATATCAATGACATCTTCTACTGGTTTAACTGCAGGAGCAATATCAGCTACTACTTGAGATAGTTCTTGTTCTATTGTTTGTGTGACTTGTTGTTCTGCAGTATGAGCTAACGTATCTATTAAGTAATCTAAAGTATTAGTACTTAAAGAAGGTGTAGCTATTTTAACTGGTTGTGGTTCAAACTTAGCTCTTAGCTTAGGATCAGATAATATTTCATTATAACTTCTAGCAGATACTTGCATAATCTTTCCTACAGCCCAAGAGGGTTGTTCTGGAATTGGTACTAATACTTTTACATAATACATAGAATACTCCTAAATAAAAATGGGTGATAAGGTCTCCCCCTACCACCCATACTATAGCATTGTTTAGCTTAGATTGTGACTTGTCTTGCGTTGTTATCTACTACTACAGTTTGTCCACTAGCATTTAGATAGATTTTGCACAATAGAATATCTCTAGAGTAGTATCTAATTCTACGGGTACCATTGACTGCATCAGAAGTAAACACGTTAGCTTCAGGAATAGGATTCGCTGTGTTAAATGAATCATATTGAATAGCAGGATAACTTCCAGGAAGGGTTGCTAGTACACCAGCAGGGCCAGTGGCGTTAGCTATGTTATAGGTTGACGTTCCTGTAGGATATGTTGCAAACGCAAAGCTAGCAATCTTAACTTCTAGTGGAGTGGTGGCGTCTAGTAATTCAGACCCAGTTGCTGCCAACTTAGGGTGAATATAAACGTTGTATCCGCCAGAGTGGGTATCAGGAGCAGAAGCATAACCATTAAGTACAGATGTAGTTGTGTAGTTAGCACCAGTAATAAAATATACAAGTCCTTCAAACTTGATTTGAAGATCGGGAACAGTTAAAGCATTAGAAGTAATGCTGCATTCAGGACCAATTAGAATCCCACTGTTACCACTGATCATACCGTAAGAAGTACCTAAGGAGTTTACTCTTTGTTGATCGCCAGAACCTAATTGTTGCAGATATGTGATATTTGGCATTTGTTTTACCTACCTTATTGTTACTTACTGTTAGGACCAAGAACTGCAACGTTATTCGCAACAGCACTAGGAATAATGGCGTTAAGCGCAGCAGCAGTATCAACAGTCAATACAGCTACCCATTCAGGATACACTAGGAAAGGCAATCCAGAATCACCTAATTCAATAGAGATACCTTGAGGTTCAGGGATTTGGTTAGGAGGACTAACTCTAATATACATTCCAGGAAGTCCATCAGGAGCTTCAGATAATGTATAGTGCATTCTACCTACAGTGGGAGCAATTGCTGAACTATCAAAAGAAGTCTTACAAATGATAACTACTTGGTTAATAGGCCAAATACTCTTTACAGTGTTATCAGCAGGATCTTCATAAATACCTTGCTGTTCTACAATACGCAAACCTGCCAACCCAGCTAATCTACCATTCTCATAGGAAACTAATCCCATTTGAGTGTGATATTCTCTAGAACCTAACTCACGAATCTCTTGGTTCATGGTTAGAATAGTTACTAGTCTAGGATGCATAATAATGTGAGAAGGTTGCGCCTTACCAGATTCTAGCAATCTTGTGTATTCAAATAACAACTGACTAATCACTCTAGCAGTATCTAATTGAGACCATGCTCCAGAAGCTCCATAGTTAGTAACAATATCTCTAAAGTTACCAGAAGGAATACCTGAGGAAATGACTTTAGTAACACCTCTTGAAGGATCACTATAATTAATGGTTCCAAGTAATACTTGAGACTTTAACAAGTTCCACAAGTTGTTTCTGCGCATAACTAACATTTGGACTAATTCTACAATGTTTAGCAATCCAGCAGTCTCATTCAAAGTACCAACTCTACGAGCAGTGTTGATATCGTATTGAGAGATTGTACCTGCTTCTTTAATAGTTAAAGGTTCTACAGATAGTCTTTCAAACTTAGCTTTTGGCAAGAAACTAGAACGAGATACTGGATCAACTAATTGGGAAAGTCCCACACCGAATTTCTTACGTTCAATATTAACTCTATATTCTGGGACATTTCTTACAGGGAAGAAAATATCTAAAACACTACTACTACCAAGCTGCTCGTAAGAACGGGCAAGTTCAGTTAGTTGTGTAGTACCCGTTTGTAGAATGTCACCTTGACTAGTAAATGGTGTATATAAGCCTGTTGCTAATTCAGCCATTGTTAGTATACTCCGTTATAATTAATCTTTACTTTACGTAATGCTTCAGCATGCTCAGGACTAACCACTTTTGCGAAGATGTTTTCTTGACCTTGAGCTACGGCATTACTACTTAATTGCTGACCAACTTGGCTAGGATTTACTCTCATGGTAGAAGGAATAGATCTTAACAAGTCAACACCCCAAGCAAATAAGTCACTGTCGGCACCATTAGATAACTTAATAGTATTTGAAGATGAACTGGTAGCAAGTCTAAATACTTGTTCAACCATTCCTAAAGGAATACCTTCAGATAACAATTGAGATTTGATTGCTGCTCTATTAGCTTCTCTTTCATACTGAGTGAATCTTGAGGCTTCTTGCTGAGTATTACTTAACTGGGTCTGTAAATTAGCGTTGGCTTGAGATAATGTAGCTACAGTACTACTTAATGTTGCGATTGCTGCAGACATTTTCTCAAGTTTGTCTTCCATATCTTTATCCTTAGCTTTTTCATCAGCAGGCTTGGCAGCAAATGGATTCGCACTCAAAGTAGTAACATTTTCTTGCTGTACTTGAGTAGGAAGGATTGGATAATCTACTGGGGCCATGTCTGCGTTTGGTGGATATTTAGGAACGTTAGGGCCGTCTAGTGTTGGAGGCTTAATAACTCCATCTAATTGTTCGTGGCCTTCGACTACTCTTACTGCGTTTAAATCCATTTTGTCCTCGTTTATTTGACTACTGCTTAATAACATTGACAGTTCTTCTAAAACAGAAGCTCCATAGGTTAGAACTTCTTCATCTGTATAAGAACTTAGCATAAAATCCTTGGGGTAATCTGTGCTTATGCTTAGCGTTGTTGCTAAAGGTAAGTTTGGTAAGTATGGTGCGTTGGTTAATGCGACTGCTGTTAATAATGTACCAATATTCTGACCACTGTTCTTGGACATAGCACCTCTTGTAAATTCCCCAGAAGCATGTCTGTATCCAGACTCTTTAATCTGATCAACAATTGTTTGATTTGTTGGAATAAAGATTCCATATAATACATCCCCTTCTTGTAGTAATTCTTTTAAAGTGCCTCTAGAAATAGATCCATCTATTGTAGGTGGATACTTCTCTAAATGTTCCTGAGCACCTTGTACATGTCCATAAGTTAAATAAGGTTTAAACCCCGCCTCACTATTAGTAAAGTTCCTTTTCATGTCATTGAAGTCGGATTGGCGGAAGGAAACTCTGCCATAACGGGGGTGGTGCCATGTACCTAATCTGGCAACTGGGATTTTCAAATCTGGTAGTTTGTCTGCCATTACTATTTCTCTAACTTCTTTATACTATATACTAATTGCTAGGGTTTTTCTGCGCTTGCTACTTCAATTCCATACTCTTTAGCTTTAGCATGTATCTTAGCTTTTAGACTGCTCTTTTGTGCATCACTTAGATTCTTACCTAACTTAAACATGCGTAAGGCTGCTAATACATGGGCTTTATCATTTAAAGGAAACCTACGCTCTTTGGGTAATCCAAATTCACTGGCAGCTAAAGCTTTTCTAGCACTACCATCTAGTTTACTTAATACGAATGTACTTAAATCTACCTCATCTTCTGGTACCCCGAGTACATCCATACTATAACTAAATAATGGGCATTCGTCAAATCCACAATTATAATCAGCCGCATCCACTAAATTACTATAGAATTGTTGCCCGGTATATAAACTCTTTAAGCCAGTCTTATCGTAACCATTTTGTTTAGAATCCATCTCTTCTTGCACTTTGAATAATGCATCTTCTTGTGGCTTAGCCGGTTCATTGTCTAAAGGAGTTTGATCTGGTAGCGGATTATCTAAGGTCATTGTATAAACACTACCAGGAACATTAATACTAAGTGATTCCTGCAATTCTGTACTTACTGCTTGTAAACTAGTTGCTATAAAATTAAATTGATTCTTTGGATTACTTTTACCTAAGCTACTTAGCTGGCTTAAATCTTGATTAATACCTAAGCTTAATAGCTGATTAGTTAATGTTAAAGTCTTTGCTAAGTAATTACTATATTCTTCACTTAACTTTTCAGTATTAGTTAAGATCTCTTTTAATCCCATGTGAATAGTTAATGCCTCAGTTACTTTATCTGAAAGTTTTGATAACTGATCATTATTAAATACTTTCTTATAGTTTGTGCTTAGACAATCCTCACTATCTTGTCCAGGTGCTATAGAATCTGGAGCTTCTTCTACTGCAACAGTTGTTCCGGTATGCATTATTTATCCTTTAATCTACTATAAGTTTCTAATAACCGTTTGCCTTTTTTATATAATACCCTAACATCATCGGCCGTTTTAGGAATCTTACTATTCCACTTCTTTGCCTGTAATGCTCGGCGGGTTGGAGTACCATCTGCATTGGTTAAAGGGCCATGTGAATTAGGACCATACATTCTAGTTAAGAATAATCCTTGACGACGAAACTCTTCAGGACTTCGGGGTTTGTGTTGCACTCCTGCTTTTAACTTGGTGCCAAACTTCCTATTGGAATACGAGATGCCTTTATTGGTTAGTCCTCCACTTTCTTTATCTTTGTACTTACTAGGAATATAATAATTCGCAGATAACTCTTCTTCCAGCCCTTCTATTTCACTATCATTATATTCTGTACCGTATAATTCCATTAAAGTATTAAGAATATGATCTTCATCTTGCATCTCTGCTAATTGATCATATGTATAATCTGTGCAGTTGTGATGGATATAATCTTCAAGTAAATCTGCATCGTCATCTTCACCATCACTTAAATTAAACATACTTAATAATTCTTCTGATAAAGATGAGTATTTTTCAGCACGGGTTTTTAACTCTACGGTATTACTTTGAACTTCATACTTTGTAGTATAAGCACTTAGGATCTCCGGAGAAATAGATGCTTTCCAGGTATCATAAGATAAACATTTAGGTCTAGTAGTATTGTCTTTTACTTCTAAGACTTCTCCTTTATTACTTAATACTTGCCAACCACTAGACCAACTAATAGTAGTATTACTTAAAGCATTAGTTGAGTTCTTCTCCGCACGGAATCTTCCTCCCATACTTTTGTATAATTTGGTCATGTATAAACTGCCATATGCACTAGGCCATACATCAAACTTATTCTTAGCTTTAGCTACAGCTTTAGCATGGATAGCTTTATCTATAAAGACAGTATTAGAATAACATTCATACATTGCAGGGCTATCCGCAATAGCTGCGATCTGTGCTTGGGTTAATTCCTTACAGAATGGATCTGCAAAATATGCATCAATTCCTTCTATAGTATTAGGAACAGTATAATCAATAATAAATCTTACCGGTTGAGTAGTTGTATAGATCTTGTTCTGAAAATATTCAAGGCTATCAAAACTAATTGGTTTAATGCCCCCAAAGAATCTTACAGGCATGCATCTAATATAAGCTTGTTTAGCCTCATCAATATCATTAAATCCAATCATTACTTTAGATTCATCCGGAGTACCATCTAAGCGTACTTGCTGTAGTAAAAATAGATTGGGGCTATCTAAGTTATCTCCAACATAACAATCTAACTCTACACCATCTTCTCCTAAGTAGTCTTCTATATAACCATACTTACAAGACCAATATCGGCCAAAGCGAATATCCCCTTCGTTATATTCAATAACTATAGTTAAGCCATTCCATTCAAAACTGTTCATTATAAATCCCTATGTTTAAGTTTAATATCTTTTATCTTATCTTTAAAGTTTATTAATACATCTGCTTCGGTTTCAAATTCTTCTTCACTTAAAGCTTTAATACTAATAGGCCTGTTCTCCCAATATAAATAAGCTTGATATTTATTATTTGTATTCTTTCTTGCTTGGACATTTAATCCTTTTCTTGTTATCATTTTAAATCGGCTCCATCTTGTTTTAATCCTGTGTATGGATTTATTATAATTCTTGCTAAATAATCATTTGTTATTAAATTAACATTAAAGACTTGTTCAAACTTCTTATATGTTTCTGAATAACTTTCTGGAGTTGTTGTAGTAATATCATTACTAAATTGATAACTAATCTGTAGCTCATTAGGGGTATTAAATCCAAACATATTCCACACTTGTTGTTCTTTAAGAAGTAACTCTTCTGTGCCCCAGTTATGTCCTGTGATTATTAATCCTAAGTCTTTATTAATTATTATCGGAGTTTCTTTTAAGGTGTCTACTCTATTAATAATCCAGTTTAATCTCTCTTTAATCTTTTGATATATTGCACAACCACTACCCCAGCGATTTGATAAACAGAATACTATAACATCACTTTCAAATATAGCTTTACTGATCTTCCATAATTCATCTGTGGGATTATTTATAGAAGCCCAACACCTATGATAGCCTGTGGGATTCTTTGTGCTATCTATAAGCTTGGCTTCTTTTACACCACAATTGTTTCCTTCCCTTGCTGACACATTACCTTCGCAGACATAAATGTTCAGCTTATATGCATCCATCACAGTCACCTTGTCTTGTCCAAGTTTACGTTGCACAATATATGCAAGTTCAGTACTCTTGGGAATATCCCCGCTGTGTTTTTCATACCTTGTAGAGGTGCATATAAAGAGAACTTTTTGCCTCTTTGCCAGATAGTTTGTAAAGATATCTAATTTATTATTCTTAGTTCTTAAGTAGTTAGCTAATACTGCTGTTGCTGCAATAATATCTTCTGTAGGATTCATATGATTACTTAAACGATAATAGAACTTATTAATAATATCTAATTGCTCTGTGTTAGAAAGTAATTGGATATTTTTAATAAGTTCTATTGCTGTGGTTTCATCAATGATATTCACTTAATCCTCGTATTCAATTTCTGATTCTAAATCATCATCCCCAAATAAACTTTCCCAAGTTGCAGGATAATATATTACACTTTGAATAGCTGTATAAGGTAACATTACTCTATATAAATAAGTCTTTAAGTCTTTTGCACAGATAACATTTGCTACAAAGGTTTCTCTACCTAAAGTTAAGATATTCATTAATCTTAACCCAGGATATTCCACAGTATCTAGACCTATTAAAGTATTTGAATTCATTGCTTTTTGTAGAAACTCTTTATATTCTTTTATCATTCTTCTTCTTCCTTATTTAAATCTAATGCTTCTTCTAACCAATGATAGATTGCTTGTATCTGTTCTGGTGTAAAGTCTTGTGCAGCTAATCCTTGCTTCAAGACTTGTCCTGCTGTTTTAATTTCTTCAGGCTTGCTACTAGTTCTATCTCTTACCTGTTTAGCATGTGAGGCTAATTCATCCGTATTAGATTGTGGTAATCCTAATAGTCTTCTGCCATAATCTAGATCTTGAATATTATTGTAGTCTAGGAATCCATCCACTACAGCTTGTTTTAGTAATGCTGCAATGCGTTCTTGTGTAGCAATATCTTTGTGCATAAAAGGAAAGCTACCCGGATTACGCTCATTAAAGTTATACCATACTAATGATCCAATAGTCTCTCTTAGAAATGGCCCCATTACTTCTTCATATAAACTCTGTAACATAATCTTGAATACTTCAAAGTGTATTGGTGCCCCGCCTTGTCCGATTACTCCGGTTTGGGTTTCTAATAATAACTGCGGAACTAATAAGCCTCTATAGATTTCTCTATTGTATTGTTGGGTAGCATTATCAAAAGACTTACCAAAGTTATTACTGGTTGTAATAGCTTCAATCTTGATTGGTTGAATGTTAGCTCCTGGCGGCTGCTCTGTAACAATAGTACTACCGGTTTGTAGATTGCTAACTTTCTCTGTTAGATCTTCTGCCATACTCATAGGACGAATCTCTTTAGTAATTGGATCTTCTAACATTCTGGTTGTAGGCATTGCAGGTACATTAGCATGGATTAATGGACTACCATATCTATCTAATGCTACTAACTGCATGGGCAGTACTTGACCTTTAGCTAAGTAATGATTATATATGGGTTTGATAGCTGACTCCCCATAATAATTATTATCTCTTTTCTTGTGAGCGGTGATTATTAGTTTATTTCTGGGTAGTCTCATTGGTGTACCCATGAATTGATGCTGCCAAACTCCAGTAGTATAGGGGCCGAATAAACTGGCTTCACCTTCTGTTAGAATTCCTCTGTGGTTAACACTGAAGAATATTGATGCAGGGTGATAACAAGCTACATTCTTTAACCACCATTGCTCATTCTTTAAAGCCCAAATATTCTCACCTACTGCATATCCCGCAGTTAAATTATTATAGGTTAAGTTATAAAAGATATTACTTAAACTTTCATCTAATTCTAATAAGTTCTGTCTAACAAAATCTTGTATTTCTTTATTGGGGTGTTCATAACTACCAATAGCACCTACTAAACTACGGATGATTAATTCTAATGCTCCGTGAATAGTAGGTTCTACTGTTGCTGCGTATATATAACTCTGAATTGCATTCGTAGGTAATCTATAATAACTTTGGACTAGACTTGCATTAAATGGATTTAGATTTGTACCTACTTGTTTTGCCCCAGAGACTGGCTTATTCATTGCGCTAAAATCAAACTCTGATGAGTTATTATTTCTAACGGTACTGCCTTTAGGCCTTCCTCTTTGTGCCATTTAACTTAATCCTCGTACATGTACTTTGGTTAATGCACTCTCAACTCTTGGTGGACCTTGAGGTGCAGGTTTATTAACTTCTTCAAACTTCTTAAATATTTTTTGTTCTTCTTCCTGTTTCTGTCTATTTAGTTTTGCTACATATTCTAAATGTATTGAGTTTAATGCGGCTACTAAGAAATATGATAACTCAGTTAATGGCTCAGCAAAAGCAGGCATTCCCCAACCTTTACTTATTTCATATAGATCTCGCAACTCATAACTATTTATATAGTCATCAATTAATCTTTCTTGTATTGCCCTGGTTAAATCGTACTTGTTATCTCGAAACTTTGTAGTTCGTCTATATAAGAAGTGACTATATACAAAGTAGAAGATTCCATCTAATATAGTTACTTCCGGGAATATTGGGCCAATTGGGGAAAGATGAGCAAACTGTACAGGTGTAGGAAATACTCTCTTTTCCCAAGTGGTTATACGATTATGCCGATATTTACTTAAGGTTTCTGGGCGGTTTTCTTGACGACTACGGTCTCTTTGCCATCGGAAGTCTCGAAGTTGTTCTTGGTCTGGAAGTTGATCTCCCCCGTCTCGAAAAAACTATTGTAATCTGCTTCCTCAATCTGTTTGGCCAAGTCAGGAGGCATACACATTCCATTGAAGAAGTTAGTGTAAGCACATACATCTCTGTATACCATTGTGCTTAGTAATGCAATAGGATCTGGCTCTTCTGGAGCTTGTCCATTAATAGTTTCAATGCATGCGGCCGGAACTAAATCGGTTAATACAATTTGCTTAGCTGCTAATTTGCTCTTCCACTGATGCTTTAATGTTTCTACTTCTTTGAATAATGGTTCTCTGAATTCAATTACTAACCCGGTTGGTAGCGTGATCTTGTAAAACTTATCCTTTCTCATTTTGTGTGTCCGTTGTAAACTAGTTTTATTTTAGTACCTGCGCCTTGTGTAATCTGCGCATCCTTAGATATTACCATACTTTTGCTATATAGTATAGTAAGTTGTTAGTTAACTATATGCGCAATAATAGTTTCTTGAATAAAATAACAGGACAGTATTATCAGGGCGGTTATGCCATTACCTCTGATGATAATGTTGCTGCGCTTATTGATAAAGGTATTGCTGGGGTCTATGATACTAGAAATGCTAATAGACGCGTCTTTAGAGATAAGATGTTCCAGTCTCCTGGTACTGATATGTCCGGGGATAGTAACCCCTATTATTATCGTAGAGGTGCGTCTCCATTTGGGCAAGATAATTACTTTGTAGATAATCGCTTAGTTGTGCAAAGCGAATTAGCTCCTGATGGTAGTACTATTAGAAAGTTCAGACTTACTGCAATGAGTAGTAATAAGGATTTAGCTACTGCTATTAGTCAAGCTGCTAGACAATATCATGTTGATAGAGCTGGTAGCTCCGCCTCTGAAACGGCATTCTTAGATTTGGAAGCTAATATTGAAGCTGCGGATGCTTATCAATTCCAAGAAACTGCTGAAGTTCAATCTTATAGACAAACTTTAGGAGAAGGTTTGAGCTTGTTTATGGAGGCCGGCACTAATGCATTTAATTACTTTGACCCTACTCAAGAACCTAATAGAAGACTTAAACGTGCATTACAACCATTCTTTAAACCTGTAGAAAGTTATAGCTCTGAACTTAGAAATTTCTATACTAAGTCTGGAGTTGCTATTAATACTCTTGACTCAGATAGGCTTGCTAATGATGACTTCTATTTGAATATGAGTGCCATTGCTTCTAGTGCTATGCAGGTTGTTATGGCTAATCACTTCTTGCTTGATACTGTGGGTATTGCTAGTGTTCGTAAAGGTATTAAGTTTAATGAGGATCCTTTGGGGTTTAGATCTCTACTAAATGTTACTGAAACTCCTACTGGTATTCTTAGTGCTCCTACTTTAGCTAGCTTTGCTAATGTGTTTGCTGCTGCGGGTATTGGTCCTGTTGCTTTTAGTGAAGCGACTATCTTTAGCTCCTTCTTCCAACAAGAAGGGCAGATTAATCAAATGCTGATCGCAGCTACAGATTATCTACTTAATCCTAGAAGTACTGTTAAGAATAGCCTTAATAAATTAACTATTAACTTAACTGTGCAAGCACCTTCTAGTAGTATTACCTCAGGTAACTTGGAAGTCTTTGCTATGGCTAAGAACTTATTACAATTGGCTGATGCTGAATATGGGGGTAAACTAGATATTAATCTAGCATTCTTACAACAAGGTAGGGGTGGCTCTATTGTTCTTAATAGTGATGCTTTAAGATCTATTGTTGGGGGTAGAACTTATCTGGATGCGTTTACTAGTGGAAATGTAAATGCTATTGATGATATGATTCGTGCCTCTGGGGTTTTCCATGAAGATCTTAGTAGTGGTTCTAGTGGCGGAATTGAACACCAAAAGAATATATCTGTGTATGGGGATGGGCAACTTATAGCATTTGCTGGGTTGGGTAAACAGAACTTAACTCCTAGTGCTACTGGTAGAATGTCTGAACCTTATACTAATCCATCACAGTTTAACCAAATGTTTGTTGGTTTACATGGCTCTAATCTGCTTAATGATAGTACTTTGGTTGGTAAACAGATTAGACAATATAGCGCTGGGGTGGAATCTGTGTTTACTGGAGCTAGCCTTGGTACCCAGTATCAACAATTATTGGTTACTGATGCTATAGATGCAGTTACTAAATATCAAACTACTGCTCTTATAGATACTAGAGGGCCTATTGGTACTACGGGTAGTAACCTTAATGAACTTGCTCTGGATAAATTATTACAAACTGTCTTAGATGAGGGCACTTCTAGAGGATACTTACTAACTAATCAGTTAGATCTATCTTCTAATACTATTTCGGGTATAAGTACTAAGATACTTAAGGCTTTAAATACAGATAGATTTACTTTAATGCTGGGATCTCCATTAGAACTTGGGGGGGATGTTAGATTAGAACAAGCTAGACGATATTTTGATACTACTAACCCCGGGGAATTTGATAGACTTGTTGCCGCCGGGAAGATTAGATTTTCGTCTACACAAAGATTTCAACACCAAACTAGTATGTTGGTTACTAATCAGTATGGTGATGCCCAATATGGATTGATGACCTCGGCTAATATTAGTGCTAGAGCTTTGCGCAGTAATACTGAGACTGGTTTGTTTATTGGTAATAAAGACTCACATGATCCACAATTATTAGGGCAACTTAAATCAGGACTACAAGAACTTGGACTCTTTAGAGAAGATACCCTTAGTGGTCGTAGTCCTATTTATAGTAGTACTGCGGAGTTTAATAATGCGGCTAGACAAGCATTTGGTACTAAAGCTTCTTGGAATAAAGCTAGTGAGCTTATTAGACAAACTATGGAATTTAATCAAAAGGGTGGATTAAATTCTAAACTCTTTATGCAAGAACATTTACCAGGAATACCGCAATCAGGTCTTAGAATTAGACTTAAATATGCAGGGGAAGATGTATTTAACTATGATATTGGGTTCACTGAAAAAGGTGATATCTATATGCAGAAATATGACACCTTAATCTCAAGTATGCTTATTAATACCGGAGATAAAGAACGTGTTATTGCTGGTAGAACTTTTGGGGCTAATCAAACTGTTAAACTTAATTCCGCTCAAGCTATTATTGCTTTAGGACAGATCGCGGAATATCAATTGGTACAAAGATTACGCGCTTATGATAGAGCATTGGATAATCCTGATCTTACTCTTACTGATACTGTTGATAAAATGCGCTTGATGAAATATAGAATTATTAAATCTACCGGAACTAACGAAGATCTGAGTAGATTTAATACCGAAGAGATGCGTATTATCTTTAAAATGCTTACTAAAGCTTCTGTTCCTATCCCTACTAAAACTATGGGGTATTCTCAACTTGGGGATAGTAATAAGTATCAACCTTTTATGTATGATGATCTATTTACTACTAATGAACAAGTTATTAAAGTGGCTCCAGTTAGTCCGGATTCTCCAGGAGTTGAAGGAGTTGTTTATAACCTTGATGGTACTTCAGAGACTATGTATTCTCTGTCTATGCAAAGCCAATTAACTAAAGGATATAAAGCTAAGAAGCTTGGAGCTATTACTCAGATTGGAGATCCTGCTGCTTCTATTCTTACTATGGAAGCTGCTTTTAGAATGCAGGCTTATGACAAACTTGATGATGTTACCGGTAATACTGCCGCGGGAACTCCTTTTAGAATTCCTATGGTTGCCGTTCTTACAGCACATAAATCTATTGGGCAATTAGGACAAAGAACTAAGAACTTGGCTTCGCCTAGATTCTCTTATCAATATGGGCAGTTTAATCCTGCTACTAATCAGTTTAGAGAAACAGGTTTGCCTGAACCCGTTTATCATATGGGTTATGGTGAAGCTAGTGATGCTTTAAGATTAGCTCAGCTTGCTGCTATAGAAAGACCTCGGGAACCACTGCAAGTGGTTGCACTTACGACTGGTGAGGCCGGACTTAATCCTGAAATAGGTTATGATCTTTTAGATACTACACAAGTGCGGTTAGTAGATCTTACTATCAGATTCCAACCCTATAAAACAACCGCAGATCAAAACACACATAATAACTTAGTTACTAAACTAAGAGATTTAGTTACTGCGGGTAACTTTTATACTGAAGATGAATTTAAAGTTGCTGTTACTAATCTACAGAAATCTGTTGGTATGGGGGCAGGTTTTACTGTTGAAGTTCCTAACTTAGCTGAAAATAGAACCGGCGCTAAAATGCAGTTTGTTATGATTAATGTGGATCCAGAACAATCTGGTAATACTGCTGTCACTTTTAAAGCTAAACTTTATACTAATCCTACTGCTAGATTGCTTGATACTAAAGGTCCTACCGCAGGTATGAATAGAACTTATGCCGAAACGCAAGCAAATGCCTTAGATGGTATTTATGGAGGTATTGGGGCTAGAAGATTCCTTAGACTTAGTAATGCTGTTCAAGATGTCTTGATGAATAATGATGTCTTTGATGAAGATAAACTCTTTGTTAATGATGGTGCTGACTTTAGAACAAAACTTAAGGGATCTTTGGCAACAGCTAGCCCTCTTATTAATAGACTTGTATCTCCTAAACAGTTTAAGTATGGGACACAACCTAAAATGTCTGGTGCCCTTAAACTTAGATATGGCGCGTTAATGGCTACTAATGAAGATGATTTCATGAAGATTATGGAATTAAGAAATCTTCAAACACATAGTTCTACTAAACATTTGCAGACACTTACTCAAGAAGTTATTGAGGATGTTAAAAAGCTTACTGAAAGTTTAGTTAATAAAATGTCTAAGGAGCAAATTGATTTCTATAATAAAACACCTCCTGAAGTCAAGGCAGCTATGCAAAGTTATTATACTGCGGGGTCTCCTCATGGTTTCTATAATGAATTATATCAGTTTATACAACATGCTGATCCTGCACAATATATTAATCAGTTGTTTAAAGAGGCTTATACAGAAGTAATGAGTCCTCAAAGTCAGAAGTTTGGATTTATCCTTCCTGCAAAACAAGCACAAGCTCATAAATTAGACTTTACTTATTACTTGATTGAAGCTGTTTCTTTATATACTCAGGTTAAAACACAAGTTAGAGCTAGTAGAATCCCAGCTAATGAGGAACTAGATGGTTTAGTCTCTTCTGTATTAGGACAAATGCTCGGGGCTAAACCAAAAGATAATACAGCTCTACAAAGATTACAACAGATTATTCCTAACTTTAATCTGATTACTTTATCTCAAGATACCTTTAGAGCAGATGATACCAGATTTGGCCGCAAGACTTCTGCTAATATGTTTAGTCAGTACGCTTCTTTATATGAACACTATGCTAATGATTCAGATCACCTTGGCTTTACTGCTAATACTCCCTTTGCTGATCTTGTCGGTGAACAATCACAGATAGGTCTCTTAAGACAATTAACTCAACAAGCTATTGGGAGAATGTTCCTTGTCGGCGCTTTTAGTCAAGGCTTAACTGAATTTGCTCCTGCCTTTGATACTCAATGGCATGGTGGATTAGATCTTACTCACTTGGTCGTAAATGAAGAGACAAGAAATCAAGCTATGGCTATTCATAGTTTGTATGATTCTATGTATAGATCAGCTAAAGAATCTGCTGTTGGTTATGTATTATCTAGTACTAATAAAATAGATTTAAATACTAAAATACAAACCTTAGTTAATACCTCTGCGGCAGATAGAACAGCAGGTGGAATTAATGAAACTGATATGTATAAATATAGACAGGAAGTACTTGCCGCAAGGCAGAAGGGTACTGTCCTGATTCCTACATTTGAATTAGGGGCCGCTATTCCTAATGCAGTTAGAGTACATAGAAATATTGAATCTACTATCTTAGACTTTGAACTTATTCCTGTACTGGGAGCAGAACAACTTAAACAATTATCTATTAATGTAAATCCTAATAGAGATAATGCAGATCAATATATTAATAGACTTGTTCTAAGTCAACAAGAGATTACTAAAGTCTTTAACCAAATGCCGACTTCCTTAAAGGAAATAGATCCTGATACTAATATGTCTAAGATTCAATATATGAGTCAGAATGTTAGTAATGCTAATGGTAAAAAGCTTATTAACTACGGGTTATCTATTGAAGAGTATTCTTACCTGAAATCTCTTAATGAGGCTAAGAGGAATTATATTACAGCGCTTTCTAACCTACTTGATTCTGATACTTATCAACAATACTTATCTACCACTATTCATAGAGCGGCCGGGGGTTCTGGTGTTACTATGGAATCTAATCAGGTTAAGTTGGGAGAAATTGCTCTGGGACTTAATCCTGCATTACGTGTGGTGAATGATTATGTTACTAAAGCTAAATCTAATAAATCTTATTACTCTGGGGGAGCAGATCAAGAAATCTTAGATAGTGGGTTTGATATTTTAACTAAAGCTCATACTTATACTAACCCTAAGTTTTTTGTTACAAATCCCTTTACTTTAGATGAAACTACTCTAAAGAGTACTTTGGTTGGTTCTACTGCTGGCAGTTCTATATTAGATGATATTAAACTTAATGGCTATAGTCTTCGTCATCATGCGGAATCTTATGGTATCTTAGATCCTACTACTAAACAAGGCTATGATCGTAATCTATTAGGTGTTATTAATGACACTTTTAGTATGCTTAAGGTGGATGCATATAGTGATAGATTCTTTAGTATGTTCCTAAGAGCAGGAGCACCTCAGGGTGTTGCCCCCGCCGCTTTGAAGGTTATTACTCTGAGAACTCTTAATAATCGTGCTGCTGGAAGACGCGGAGTGCAGCTAGGATTCGCGAATAATTCTGATAGTATATTCGTGTCTAAGTTTGCTATGGGCTACCAGCAAGGGGATTATGACGGGGATATGGCTACCATTCAAGCTCTTACTAGTAGCGCACAAGCAATGGCTGAACGTGATGCTATTATTGGTAGACGCCTGGGTAGAACACCTACTACTACAGATATTAGTCAAGCTGTAACAGATTCTACTAATAGATTACGTAGCGCTGGACAAGCGGTAAATACTACTGTTATTCCTTATGGTACTTCAGGAGTTGATGCGGTTCATAGTACTTATGATGCACTTTATGGTGTACTTGGCCCAACATCTGCTGAAGAAACTGCTGAAAGAATTATGGAGGATAAACGTATTGTTAGTCTTCATGAACAAGTAACAGCAAATGTTACCTCTGATACTAATATCTTAGCTACCTTCAAACGTCAATCAAGAGTTCTTTCTGGACTTAATGCCCAAACAATTGAAGACTCTATTCTTCTTAATAAGTTTGGTAGAGCACAGTATGAATCTACTACTAAAATTATTGATCACTTTCATAGTGCTGAGTTTGAAACTGTTGTCTCAACAGAACTTGGAGCGGCAGGCGCCGCAGCTTTTAAATCTGCTTCTGTTGAAGATAAACTTAATACTATACAAGGTAATCCAACCTTAAGCCAACATTTGGCTGCGTATTCTGCTAATGAAGGAACTGTTAATAGTTACCTTAAACTAATGTTCCCTGTTATTATGCCTCAAAATATAGCCGCGGCTGCTACTCAACAAACTGCTCAAGTGGCTACTAAGTATATGGGTATGCTTTATGATACTACTTCTCATATATTTAGTCATGAGTTTTTACAAGCGGATAGTATGGGTAAAGCTAAAGCTAGAACGATTGAGTCTGTATCTCGTATTGCTTATCAAATGCAAATGCTGGGAAGAGAAGGTATTAAACCTAATGCTGCTACCGGAGTATCTCCTAGCGAAATGTATACTGCATTAAATCAATTGTATGAGAATGCTTATGAAGACAAGCCTACTAAAACTAAGTTGCAACCTGCAGCTCTTGATCAAGCTGTTCAAGCTACTGGGCTTCTTAATCCTGTTGCAGATTATATATCTGCTGTCCAAGGTAATGCCGGTACTCCACTTACAGAATCTATCTCTAATAAAATCCTTACAAATTTAAGCTATGGTGCTCTTGCAGCACATGTGGGATCTCTTAGTAGTGATGAAATTGCTCATGACTTTGCTAAAGAAGTTCCTCATACTAAACTGCAAACTATTCGTAGAATTGCGGCTAACTTATTCCAAACCTTAGATGAAGAATTAGTTACTGGAGGGAGTAGTGAGAAGATTACCCGGTTGGTTACGCTTGCAGAAGATAGTCTGGGTAGATCGGCAATGAATAATTCTGATATTGCTGCTCTTAGAGCTTTTGCTACTGATACTACTGGTACTGTTACTTATACTAAGGATCTTCAAGATACTATGAATAGAGTTCTACAAGCACACCAGTATCATGATCTATTTAAGTTTGTTACTTCTACTTTAAATGAGCGTGAACTTATGGCTAGTCGTATTAATACTAGTAATACTATTGCTCCTTTTGGTGAAGCTGGATTGGGTTCTATTGACTTTGATCCCCTTTCTGTTCCTGATGCCCGTAATAAAGTTAATGAACTTATGCATAAAGGATTACTTAATATTCAAAAGATGTATGGGGTTCAGAAAGCTTTAACTACTGAAAGTAAAGCTGATATTGGTGATTTGGCTTTGGCCGCTGCACATATTGGTCAAGCCCTTATTACGGAATCAGTAAACTTTGCTAGCCGTGAAGGTGCTGGTACTACTATTACTGATATCCTTGGTAGAGGTAAATTACATAATGTAAATATTAAAGAAATTATGTCTGGCTTTAGAGCCTCTATTGATGAGACTATGAAGACTAAGACTTTTAGTGATGCTGTTGATAAAATTCTTGAATATTCTAGCCATGGTCCTAGAGCTTTCCCAGGGGAAATTTATGTTAATGGTTCTGGTAAAATTGTTAATGGTGTTTCTTATATTAGAGCTACGGGTATGATTGGTACTGACCCCAGTACTGCAAGTTATACTCATGAATATTCTACTAGTGCTGGACCACAAAGCAAAGTAATTGATTATGAAACGGCTAAACGAATTGTAGGTAGAAAACTTATTATTGATCGTGCTATTAGTGATGCTTCTAGATTAGGTATCTCTGGACAAACTGCTAAGGAAACTATGATGTTTATTGCACAAGCTGCTTATGAGTCTACTTCAGCACCAGATTCTAATGAACATAATCAAAATCTTGTGGATCTCTCTAATGCTTTACATAATAATATTAAACAAATGAATCCTTATGAAGCTAATGAAATGGTTACTAGATTAGCGCAATCTAATGAACTGCGCGCACATATTAATCCTCCTAGTGGCCTTATTAGAAACTTTAAAAATGCTATGTCTAATAATACTCCTATGGGATTCCTTGGATATGGTATGCTGGCAGTTACTACTATCGGTGCTTCTATTGTTGGTGGCGCTTTAGGTAGAGAGTCTAATACTGATCCTGCTGAATTAGGTAGATCTGTTGGTCATGGCCTTATGTCTTCTAATACTTTCGCTCCTATGAGATCCGCTTTTATGATGGCCTCGGATATTACCTCTGCAGTTAAATCTATGAGGGATATGTCTGATAGTGATACCCGACATGAAATCTTAGGGGGCTATGCCCTCGGTCTTGCAGGAAATATTGTTGGTAGTACTATCCTATCTGATGTTATTACAACACCTATTGCTAAATTTATAGGGAAAGAAGGTACTAATGTTGGAGAACTTGCTTCTCGTGGTCTTGCTAATATGGGATCCGGACTTATTACTGCCGCGTTTGGTGCGCTTGCCGCGGGGTTATCTGCGGCTATGGCTGTCCGGACAGCTACTAGAGAAGAATCCCCTGTTACTTCCTTGACTGCTCAAGCTATTGAGAATGAATATGAACAAGCCCAAGCTGAAAGATATCGGCTTGAGCTTATTAACTCTGCTGGAGAGTCTGATGTTCTTAATATCGCGGAGGTCTCTATTACTGATTCTATTGATGAATATGATGATTCTGAATTAAATCAGACTTCTTATCTTAGTTCTATTAATAATCAGGAATATGAATACCACTTCCAAGATGTGGCCGGGAATGATATGTCTGTAATGACTACTTGAGGAAAGTAATATCGGGTATTAAGGTTACTTAACTAAATGTAATAAGGTTACTAATTGAGGACCAAAAATAGTTAGTAATCCTATGATTGTTGTGGCTATTGCTGTAATTATTGCTGCACTGGTTGTGCCCTTATTAGTCTGCGTGTTCTCTACTATTGTTCCTAAAGTATCTCTGATAGATTCACTTTCACTTATATATAAAGCTTTTAACTCAGAGATATCTTTTTGCACGTCATCTAATCTTGTTTCCACTTTGTCCACTCTACGAATTAAACTCGGGTTACCATTTCCAATCTGTACAATCTTTAATAGATTACTTATGTCTCTTTGGATCTGTAATAACTCCATGTCCAGTTTAGTGAACTTGATTAAAGTATCCTGAGAACTTCTTGTTCCTTCTAATCTTGCACTTATATCGGATTGAATTCCTATATAATATTTTACCTTTCCTTCGTCATCTTTGATTGGCGTGATTGCTAAATCATTCCAAAACATTAAGCCGTCTTTTCTATAATTGCGGAGCAATACTTTACAGCCTATTCCTTGGTTAATCGCTAATCCTAATTGTAGAATGCCGACTTGATTCTTGTCGCCGCCTTGTAAAAATCTGCAGTTCTTTCCTATTACTTCTGTAGCGCTATATCCTGTAAGTTCTTCAAAAGCTTTGTTCACGTAGATTATTGGTGAATCTTTCTGAGTTACATCTACAATAACCCCACCGTTAGTATTCTCGGATAGGAATCCGATTAGGGTATTTAAAAATGGCATAAGGCAACTCTCCGGTGTATACTTTCTAACCATATCAGATTCGAATCGGGAAATTCCGACTTCCCACCAAAAAATTAGAAATTTTCTGAATAGGCCATATATGTACTTGCTATACCCCCCCGGCATATATGTGTTTTCGTCTAGATTTTTTAGCTCATACCCTTGACACTGGGAGCCTCTGTGCCTCGACTCTTTATTTGTCCTCCACTATTAAGGAGTTCAAATGTCAAAGTTAATCCGTTTTGTTTTGATTGTTTCCGTTTCCGTTTCCGTGTTCACCCCTTCGGTGGATACCGTATACTCGGCAAATCCGTTTTGTACAAAAAACCCAGATTTATATTTTCATCTTGTCTGTCTAGCAGGGGGGTATCGTACCACCCCAACTAGACTCAAGACAATCCAAGATGGCCTTAGCGCCCTTGGATTCTAATCTCATAGTCGGTAACCCCTTGGTTACCGACTTCTTTTCTGTATATACCGACTTTTTATTTGAGTTACCTAATCTGGGTAACAAGGAGACACCATGCGCAAATACGCATTGGATATTTTAATCGCGGCCCTCGCCGCGATTCTTGTCAACGTTGGATTAGCCCTGTATTTGGCTACTCTCGATGCAGCCATCTGCATCGTTTATCGCTGCCCTTAAGTGACTAGTCGTTAACTTATCCTAGTTTCCCTAGGAGTTAACGACTTTCTTTCTGTATCCTCCGACTTTTTATTTGAGTTACCTAATCTGGGTAACAGAAGGAGGGGGGGAATGAATACCATTCGCCAACTTACTAATCTCAAAGCAGGAGTATCTAATACTCCTGTTGATGTCAGCTTCAATGCTGATATCACCGTTGGCGCGCTTAGCGTCAACTTCTTCGTCACCGAAGACTTCTTCGGTGATGATTACGTCAGCTGCATCGTCCTCGATGCAGATGTTAATGGCTCCGTTGGTTACAATGCTGCTAACCACAGCGTCGTCCCAACAAGCGCGGTCCGTACCGCGTACCGTGCTGTAAAAGCACACATCGCGGGTCTCCCCGCAAACACCATTGTTTGCGCGTTTCCCTGTGATGGTGATGGCCATCACAGTGTCCGCTGCAAATTTCTTGATTCACTCGGCTTTGCCGAGTATGGTGATAGTTATTTTCTTATCACCTAAAAGAAGTTGGAGGGCCTTCCCTTCGACTTCTTTTCTGTGAGCATAACCTTAAGGAGGTGATTCTTTATGTGCCCACAGTTAGCTTTGTTACTGACTGATGCTGAGCGCCAGTTGGTAGTGAAGATGTTCACAACAGTTGAGGAGTGCACCCCTTCCAACTGTTGGCTTCAAGCTTGGAGGCTAGGGTTCATCACCCTAGACCAGCTTGGGGCTGGACTTTAGGGGTGTCCGCGTAGTTAGCGCGGGTAAGAAATTCTAACTAAGATGTCGGGGCAACTGCCTCGACTCTTTTTCTGTTGTGATAGTTTCTAATATGGAACTAGACATTATCAAAGCGGTAACCCTAATTGATGGGGTTGCCGTTGAGCTTGAGTTCCGTGGGACTGCAAGCTCGGGGTCTATTAGCTTTAGCATTAATAATAGTTATACTATTGTTAGTGCTGAAGTTAGGACGAAAGTCCGGATTGTACGATGGCTTTGTCGTACCTTCAGCCAATGGACCGCTGGCCCCTTGGCTGGGGTTGAAGTAATGGCCATTCCTTATGAGGGGGATGGCTTGGCTGAGCATCGGAGCTTGGCCTTCTTAAGTTTAGGCTTTCAGAAAGCTGGGGGTAATACCCTTGTTTATGATGCCTAACTGGAGTCGAAGATTGTAAGAGCCTCCTCTTATAGTCTTCGACTCTTTTTCTGAGATCCTCTATTAAAGATCTCGGGGTGGTTCCCCTCTCTGTCAAGGAGGTTCACCATGATCAAGTTTACTGCTGAGGCCTATGAGTTTTGTTTACTGGCTGTGGGTAAAGTTACCCGGGATACAGTCGAGAGAGATCAAATTAACAATGGGGACTTAGGCCCCATTACTCCTTTTAGGAGTAAGAGCTATATTACACAGGAGCTTTGCTCCATGTTTAACAGTGAGTTTGTAACCTTAGATGGTTACATTGTTGAAGATATAATGAACGGTGATGAGGTGTGCAATCGTGCCACTCATTATCGTATTGATAATGAGGATCCTGTCCCTCTTTTAGAGGAGGATCGAGATTGGTTAAGAGAGGAGTATCCTATACTCCTGACTAACTGCAGGGTCTACCTGTAGCTAGCTGTCGGTAATCTATCCTAGTTTCTCTAGGGATTACCGACTTCTTTTCTGGGGCAAATCTTTCACACCCCAGGTGAATGACATGGCAAAGGGAATTCTTTGGCTTTCTTTGACTGCTGAGGCCATCGCAGCAGTCAAAGCTGCTGTGAACTTCGAGTTTCCAGTGGAAGCTAAACACTTCCATTGCACGCTCAAGTTCGGGGTTGATAGCGTCGGCTATCAACACCTGCTTGGTCAGCAGCTTATTGTGACAGCTATGCTGTCACACCACGATGATAGGGTGCAAGCCCTGTCAGTTCTCCTTCCTGAGGAGATCCAGGAGGTGTGCGATAACACGCACCCTCATATTACACTCTCCATGACTGAGGGCACCCTGCCCTATGCGTCAAATGTTATGTTAACGGAGGTGCATTACTCTAAATGGGTGCACCTCCCGTTGACTACCATCGTGGAGTTCTTTGAATTCCCACCGCAATAAGTAAATAAAGAGTTGGAGGCTAGCAACCTCCGACTCTTTTTCTTGGACTACTGCTCTACAATTTCGTAGAGGTACTCCAGGGAGAGGATCATGGGATTATCTAAGAAGAGTGGTCACCGGATGGGCTCGCTATTGTTTATCCGCGTTGATGACGCGGAGCAACAATGTCCCATAAAGTTATTTAGACTACAAGGGGGGGGTTCCCTTTGTCAGTGGTACATTGAACAGGGGGCAGCAGTACCTTCTGTTCATGATTTGTTCCATCTTTGGTGGGGAATCGTGGGCACTCCTTTAGGGGAGATCCGGGTACAGCAGAGAGTTGCTGCACAGGTGGGGCCTAATGCTCTACCCGGGAAACTCATTGTCCCGCTTAAAGCGCGGGATAAGAAGTTTTACACCTTGACTGATTCCCAAATCAGTCAACTTGCTCGTACGGGCAATTTAGATAATGATTGGTTTAGTCACTGCACAAACCAACTCAACTGGAGTTCGTGGCTCCAAACCCCAGATTTGCTTATACGTATGGGTATGAAAGGAGATCTTCAAAAACTCCTTCCACACCTATCGTATAAAAGCGATTGGGAAATCCTTCGTATCTACCTTGATACTGGAGGTGTCTTAACGTTTAGTAAAGATTAATAGTAGGTCGGGGGAATACCCCGACCTCTTCTTTAGGTACACACCTAAGGAGGTGATTTCTGTGTTGAAGAAGATTGCTGAAGGTTCTTTGTTCATCGCTATTATAGCGATGATCATCGCGTACTTTAGCTTCTAAAAGTTAAGTCGCTAACTTATCCTAGTCTCTAGGGGTTAGCGACTTCTTTTCTAGATTAATTATTATCGACTCTTTATTTGTTGATTGAACTCCATAAGACGTAGGATAACTAGCTGGTTATCTGCACGCGGGAGAAAGGAGAACATGGATAAACTCCATTTCTTCCTGCCACCAGTTGGGGTTGTAGAGGAGCTTAACATTACTGTTGAGCAAATCTATAACCCACAAGGTGAGGTGTGGGGATTCAAGGCCTTCAAGGATGGTACTCGTATTACCGTTCATGAGGTTATTGAAGACCTGCATCTGCACTGGGCCTATGGCGATGGGCTTAATCCTGCTATTCAGGGTTATGCCACGGACCTGGGCATCTGGGGACAGGTACTTATGGGTTATTCTGTGGCACCTCCTGTGGTGGAACCACTTAGCTTAGATGTCGTTATCGGCACATTTAAGTTGGGTGTGTACGGCTTCTACGAACATGATGGCTTTAATTGGGCTGTCATCACTTCGTTAGGGGTTGTATTTCCTGCACAGGACTTTGATGATGTATTAAGCATCATTGAAGATTTATGCGCGGATAGCCCGTAACCAATTAACCCTCGTAGGTCTGCGAGGATAGACAATCTAAATAACTGACCACCAAGCTGTCGGATGTACTAGCACTACATTCGACAGTTTTTCTAGGATAAGTATTATCGACTCTTTATTTGAGTTCGCCCTCTTTTAAAGGCGGCTTATTGGAGACATCAAGATGTTTAAAGTAAACGTGACCGAAGAAAAAGTTTCGTCCATCCTGACCGGGATGTTTGACTTTAATGTGAGGGCCGTCGTGCCCACAACCATGGGTCGAGTTATTCTACTCATTCCCAAGGAGGGCTATACCGCTCTCCTACAGGTATCACAAATTCCGGGGTGTCTAGCCCCTGGCTCGTACTATGCGGAGGGTGTAAGTTGCCCTCCAGCAGCGGTGCGCTGCCTCCTTTGGGTAGCCGCAGTAATGTTGGCTCCCGTTGAGCCACCGGAGATTAACCGCTACAATGTTAAGCTTTACGTATATAAGTGGCACCTTGCCACGGTGATCAAGATCTTGGTCAGGTTTAGTTTGAGGCTAGAAATTAGTGGAAACACGCTTTACTTAGAGCGGGGTAACAAGATTTATGCCTTGCTGCATAAGTCTACCTTACCTCATGGTAGCTGGTGGACTTGGTCCCCAGTGCCGGTTAACACCGGTTGGAGGGTTGAACGTCCCGATGGAGAGTCCTGGCTAATCGCTGGGATGGACGCGTTTTCAAAGCGAGAGTATGATACCTTGATAGGTATCTTGTCTGGTCCTTGTCGTCAAGTGCCTAAAGATTTAGTGGCGCGCCTTCGTGCTGCTCGTAAAGCATAACTAAGTCGGAGCTTTATCCTAGTTTCCCTAGGAAGTTCCGACTTCTTTTCTAGGATAAGTATTATCGACTCTTTATTTGAGCTGCCCTCTTTTAAAGGCGGCTTATTGGAGAGACACATGGCACGTACCAACCTGGCTACATTGGCTACGTTTCCCGGATACGCTGCGTATGCAGCAAAACGGGCGAAAGCCCAAGCCAACCTTAATCTTAGCACGGCTAAGATTGAGGCGAGGGAAACTCCCCGCGTTCGGATCCACTATCAGGATCCGCAATTTAATAATTATATGGTCATCCTGCCTGTGCAGGATGCAGACGGTGCCATACCGTTACTGCCCTTCTGGGCATGTCACATAACGGTATGGGTGTGGGAGGACCGGTGGCAAGATCTGCCACCGGTATTTGAGGGCAATATTGCCCTTCACCCGGCATACCAATTATATAGTCCGCCACCGGCATATCCGGAGTCGGAAAACCTTTGCAAGGGCTGTGTATACGCCACAGGGGAGGCTCTCCTCCCTTGTGGCGTAAATCCCCTGGCCTTTGGGCAGGGGTGTCGTGACTACACAGTTTAAGTGATATAGTCGGAGCTTTATCCTAGTTTCCCTAGGAAGTTCCGACTCTTTATTTGAGTTGCACTTTATCCGTCAACTCCGGGTTTAACCTGTGGTTCTCTTGTCGAAGAGAATTAATAGCGGATACGTAGACCCCTAAGGACGTTACTCGGAGGGACTTACGGAGTTAGTAATGCACCCATTACTAATCTCTCTAAGCACACTTATCCACTTGGTCATGTACCAAGGATATAGTGTGTATGTAGGTAATACACAGTACAAAGATGTTCGCCAAGAATATCAACTGTTGTATACCCTGTGCGATCCTGCGTTTAATAGCGCAACTTGCACAGTAGAGAAAACTCAGAAACGGATCTACATCCGCTAAGAGTTTCTCTATACATCGGGCTGAATAAGCCTGGGAACAGAAGCTCTCGTACTACTGCAATAACCGCATAGGAGAGAGTATATCTAAGATAGTCGTAGCTGAACGCCATGATGGGGCTAGCTACGACTTCTTTTCTGAGTTCATCCCTTTTGTGGACTCCAGGTGTGGTTACCTGTACTCTAAAGGGAGTTTAAAAAGCCATGAAACACTACATGCTTTCAAATGAGCAGTATGCTCAGTTTATTTCGTGTCCCTTTGATTTTGAAATCACTCGGACAGTAACCCTGTCTACAGGGGATGTGTTGGTGTGGCTCCCCATCTCCGGGGTGGCCACGGCTTGGGAAGCCTGCCACTATGGGTTTCTTCCAGATGTTGACATTATATTTGATGTGGGGCCTAAAGTTCCCTTCAAGTATAATGGGCGAGTGCATGCGCACTTTATGCTAATTAATGCTTTAGTATACATTCTCATACAAATGAGAAATGCATACTTTGGCATTCGCCGGGATGGAGGAGTAATCTCTGTTTACTACAATGGTAAGGTAAAACCTTGCCTGCGTAGAGAATACCTTCTTGATGGAGATCTGAACTTCATCAGGTATAGATGGAGGGTTTGTGATGCAGGGGTGTTATTTGATATAATGCCTAAGGTGGCTTCCCTACCCAAGAGGGATTGGGATCTTCTGATCTCAGTCCTGAGTGATCCGCTTACAGAACGCTATCGTTTACCCAGTCGTTTTGTATTCCACCTTCGGGCGGCGCGTAAACGTTAATTAATGAAGTTGAGGGGCCTTCCCTCGACTTCTTTTCTGTATATATCGACTATTTATTTGTTCTCCACTATTAAAGGAGTGCAAATGTTTAAAGTTACTCACGATGAGGAAAGCTACGTATACGGGAAAGGTGGTAACACCTTCTTTTATTACGTTGCTTCCGGAACCTTCTTGGCAGGCGATGCCAAGTTTGACGGCGGGTTCTGGGGTAATCCCAGCGCTTGCCGTTCCTGCTTTAGCCGTAGCAAAAACAACCGTGACGGCAAAAGCCGCGTCAAGTTTGATCGTGCGGGCCGTACCGCCCGTGCTAATGGCAGCTCCTGCCGTTACTACGCGTAATTAATTAGTCGCTAACCTATTCTAGTTTCCCTAGAAGTTAGCGACTTTCTTTCTGAGTCCTACAATCCTGTGTCAGTAGTTCTTACTCTTGGTGTGGTCGTCCAAGAGTTGGCACAATACAAGAGGAACTCGTATGTCCCAAGATGGGTATTACGATCCTAAGGTAGTTGAGTTGCAGTTCATTCGTTTGATTGAGCTGCATCCCTCTACCTTTGCCTCATGGCCTCGTCCAAGCGAAGTCGAACTTCTAGCTACCGCTCAGCGGTTCTTAGGTGTTCGTAAGCTGAAAAGCTTGGAGGGGATCATTGGGAGACCTATCAACACCTGTTCTGCCCGGTCCATTCTGGATTGGGTATACGGTGCTGATGTGGTCTTTCAGTATGAGAATCGTGTGATTGGCGTTGACGTGACGCTATCGCCGGTTTCGTACCGGGGCAACTTACCTCCCTTTCGGCTTTCCAAAGCTATAGGAATAGATGCAATGGTGCGTTTATTTCTTCAGGTTGACTTCGAGGCTGAAGAGCCTCAGAAGCTGACCTTGCCTTCTGGAAAGCCCTCTCCTGCTAGCTACCACCTGGCGGGAGATCTGATGGAAGTATTAGATGCAGCTCCGGATGGCTGGTCTAAGGCTACCATGAAGTGGTAATTTGAGTTGGCAATCTATCCTAGTTTCTCTAGGGATTGCCGACTTCTTTTCTAGGATAAGTATTATCGACTCTTTATTTGTCCTCCACTATTAAAGGAGCGCAAATGTTTAAAGTTACTCAGGCTACCAAGATCGTTTTGGTCAACCAAAACCACTGGGATTTTGAGCGCTGGGCTGCTAAGCAGTCTGTGCTGCAAGATCCTTGGGTCGGAGTTCCAACTCGTCTGCTCACTGATCGCCAACGGGCGATTCGGGAAGAAATCGCTATGTGTCTTTGGGAGAACTCTCCCGCTTATGACGCATGGTTAGACCCGCGGGAGCTGACGGAGCAAGAGCGCCGGGAGGCCTACCACCTTGCTCAAGATGAACAGCTTGAGCCAGATGCGGTAGAAGCTTACAACCGTTGGTGTGCGGAACAGGAACCTAATCCCTGTGAGGCGTGTAAATACGCCACCGGGGAGTGGCGGCTTCCGTGTACTGTAAACCCCCTAGGGTTTGGCACTTTGTGCCGTGATTACACTGTTTAATTGATTAAAAGGTTGGGAGAAATCCCGACCTTTTCTTTGACTTGCCCTCTTTTAAAGGTGAGTCATTGGAGAGTACCATGACTAAAGTGAAGATGATTGTCAAGTTGGTGAACCACACACTGGCTTGGAATCTGTGGATTCATAAGCTCCAGATGGATGCTTACTGGGAGCAATGGCTTCAAGATGAGCGTGATGAAGAAGCTGCCGCAGCTAAGAAATAATTAACCTGTCTAAAGTGGGGGGCCTTCCTCCCACTTACTTTGGAGGGTTAATCATGAGCAGGCTTTTGATTAGTTGTTACATGTTTAGTTTGGTTAACGCTAGCGTTGGTGTGGCTGTTGCCTACCTATAACGACCCAAGTATAGAGTTCCATAATTATTGTGTGTGATAACGCGACTCTTTATTTGAGCTACCCTCTTTTAAAGGTGGCTTATTGGAGAGAACATGAGAGTTTATTGTGTAACTCCCACTGCTCAGCAGTGGTTGTTATTTATGCTAGTGTGCAAAGCATATGCAGCAGCCGCTGCTGCGCCTGAAGATGATCAGGAGATCGTCTTCGGGATGGCTATGCAAGAATGGGAGGAGGCCATTCTTAAGAATGGTAAGATCTAAATAAACAAGTCGGGGGAAACCCCGACTCTTTATTTGAGTTCGCCCTCTTTTAAAGGCGGCTTATTGGAGAGACACATGTTACAAGAACATAATGTTATCACCCCAGCGTTGACCTTTTGCATCTCGTTTTCAGAGGTGGAGGATCGCCAAGTGCTAGTCCTCAAGCATAATCGCTTCCGTGCGGCTAAGCAAGATTACAACACTGGTGCTAATCGCACCAAGTTCAAAAACCTCTCACATGCAACCGCATGCGAAATGCTTCAAGCTTTCTTGGCTCTTGGGGCTAAGAAGGTTTTGATTTATGTTAATAAAGGCGAGTACTATGATCTTGTTGCCTTCTTGAAAGGCAATTTGGTTGTAGTTGACTATTACACCGCTTAATTAATCTAGTCGTTAACTTATCCTAGTTTCCCTAGGAGTTAACGACTTTCTTTCTGTATATACCGACTCTTTATTTAGCCACCTCGATTTGTGGCGTAATGGAGATGCACCATGGGTTACTACACACACGCTGAAGCACAGGGAATCAAAGATCAATCTCAAGGGGAGATTATGGCTGATGCCCTTGCCCTTCTCTGTGCTCAAGAGGAAGAGCGTCAAGCTGAGTATGCGGAGCAGGAGGTTAGTTTCTTTCTAGCCTCAGGCTACTGTTCGGAGGAAGACTGGGAGATTGTAAAGGCTTTAAGGCCTTGTTATGGCTGTAAGTATTACAGCTTTAGCTCCGCGTTGTCGTGTGCGGTTAATCCGCACAGTGTAGATAGAGGTTGCAGGGAATTTGTTGCCAAATAAACTCCTTTAACTTGTAGGCAGGGAGCCTTCTCTCTGCCTATTCTTGAAGGAGGATTAGACATGACTGTTGTTAGCAGTGTTGAGCTCGGTTTGGTGATTGCTGTTGACCGTGGAGGTTTGGTCGGCCCCTTAGAACGACCCAAGTATAAGCTTCAATAGTTATTGTGTATGTGGTTGCTCCTTTTGGTTACCGACTTTTTATTTGCACCCCTCCTTCTGGGCGTGTGGGTTGTGGTAACCCGTTACTTTAAAGGAGCGAATAAACCATGTCAAACACAGTTAACAACTTAGCCGCCTATATGGTGGCTTTCCGTGGCTGCTCTGCAGCTACGGCTTTAAAGGTCGCTAAAGCGGCCAGCATTAAGGCCACTCTGGCCAAATCGGTTACTTTTCGTGCTGCCCTTGCAGTTGCGGAACAAGGGGCTTTCCACGGTAACGTGGCGAGCCTACCAACCAATGCGGTGAAAGCCGTGTTGGCCCGGGCTAACAAGGGGCTTAAAGCCCTGGCTACTAAAGGTATGTACCAGTGGGCGCAACAGCGCTTGCTGGGTGCTACCGTAGCCAAGTTGGTTAATAAGCTCACCAAACTGTGCCGCAAGGCTCAGGCGGTATTGACTGCGCGGGCGCAAGTCCGTCGCGCTCAAGTAGCGGCCAGCGTGGCACGCAAACAAGTAGCTGCATCTGCGGCTGCTTGGGCGGCTCGCCAAATCAAAATGGTGGCCGTGCCACTCTTTACTGCGGTAGCTTCTGCTACTAAAGTGAAGGAGCCTGCAGCTAAAAAGGTTGTCACCAAAGACACCTTTGCTAGCCTTGTTGCGTTTGCAGTCAAATTGGCTGCGTAACTCAACTAAGCTATCACTAGTAAGGAGAATACCAACTCATGGCTAAAACCATGAACGTCAAAGCGCGCATTCAATTGGTCTCCGAGACCGATGAGATTGTACGCAGCTACGTGATTGACTTCTTCTACAAGAAGGCTATCTCGTCGCACCTTGTGGAAATCGTCCGGGATGATCGGGGTAACCCTATCCTCTTTATTGACGGCTTCAAAATGCCGCAGTCTGCATTCAGCTCTGTCGCTAAGATCTTGTATAAGATCGAAGCTGATGGTAATCTGGATAAGATTGTTAGCGTTAAGAAGCTCCACAACGGCGTAGTGCGCGCATGGACTCAGCAAGAGCGCCCCTTCCCTCGGGCTTATGCTGATGTGAAATTCCCGTGTGAAAAAGAAGCACATGCTTCTGAAGTAACGCGGAAAGATAGCATCAGCTTTGTCAAGGGTGTGCTCAATCAGCCACAGAAACCGTTGCCTAAGGTTAAAACCTCTGACCCATTTGCGGCCGGATGGTACAAACCTATGGTGTTTGAGAATGGCTTGATTACTCAACAAGTTGGTCGTCCTACGGGCGCTGACATGTTTGATTATAAAGCTAGTGTCCTCAAAGATCATGAGGCCGTTAAGAAGGCTGAGGCAGAAGCGGTGCGGGCCAACAAGCCTATTTCAACGTACCAGATCGAAAGCGCGGAACTGACTCAAGCCTATGTAGGCAAAGAGCATTTCATGGCTCCTGTTGCTGAGCATGCTCATGCAGCGTTCCCTAATCACCCATACCTGTTAGGGGTTAAAGGTGCATCTGGGACCTATGTGTGGACAGATAAACCTCAGCAGACTGAGGATGCAGCCCTAGCTAATAAACTGGCTAGAACGCTCCTTCGTCCTGGTGCGCCCCTGTTTCATTCCCTGGCTAACATTGTATTTGTCAGCGCGAAAGAGCTTGGCATTAAATACAAGGTCAGCATGGATGGCCCCTTTGCGTTAGTGGTTGATGATGAGCAAATCTTTGAGGCTGTGGGGCATACCTGCACGCCTGCTCAAGGTACGGCTCTCCTTAACCACGGCATGTTGAATGCCAAAGGTATGATCAATAAGCCTACTGATCACAAGCAGAAACGCTTGGTAGCAGCGGCGCGTGAGATCAATCCTGAGGCTTCTTTGTGCTTTATTGTGGAGGCTTTCACCCAATGCGCAAAAGGTGCCGCTTTGCCCAAGCACGGGGATCAGCTCACCCTCAAACCTGAGGAACTGTTGATCATGAACGTGTGGATTAATCCCCGTCAGACTCTTCTGAACTTTGGGGTAGATCTGCGCTTCATGGATACTCTTGCCCACCCTGAGTTAAAAGCTGCCTACCATGTATCCTCTCTTGCAGAGGTGCAAGCGATGGCTAAGCTCTGGGATGAGGGCAAGTTCCTCACGTTGGCCAAAGAGCATGAGGCCGGTTCTCAGTTTGGTACGCAAGGTTTAGCCTTACGTATGCAAGCTGCTGGTCTTCCGCTGGCCAAGTCCATCCTTGAAGATGTCACAAGCGAGTTCACTAACGCCTTCAAGAAGCGTATGTTGACTCATCGCTTGCCTGGATACAATCTTCCCATCCTACCCCACACCGGGATTAAAGATGATGAAGTAATTGTTCCAGCAGAACTGAAAGGGAAATACCCCCTGGGTTCTGTGATGATCTTCCATCGCGCACCCGCGTTGTTTGACTTTAGCTGGGTGGCCTTAAAGGTCATTGATCATGGCGAGCAAACAGCGTTCTTGATGACTCCCTATACTCAAGGGCAAATTCAAGGTGACTTTGACGGGGATTGTGAAGGGGGGATCTTACCTGAGTTCCTTACCCTAAATGATACCCGCATCAGCAACCATGGTTCGCTTACCACGAAGACTGAGCACTCCAATAGTGGAGACTCTACGTGGAAGAACGTCATGGCTATGGTGGTCAAAGAAGGGGATGCTAAAGTGGGCGTCGCTGTTAACCTCGGTAAGGCCTTGATGTTCCTGTACCATAGTGCAGGTCTGATTGCCGCCTTTACCAAAGGTGATGATAGCGGTGCTGAAGGCGCGGTGCCATCTATCAGGTTCAAGTTCGCTCGTTACATCCAAGCGGTCCTCAACAGCATGAAGAAGACGGTTGATAGCTCTTTGAGCTTACATGCCTTTCGTCTTGAAGCTACTAAGTTGTGGAAAGCTTTGGGTGGCGTGGGTGAAATGCCCTACAAAGATATCAGCCCAATCCTTAGTGCTATTTCCCACCTTAAGGAAGTGTGGAAAGATCATGGGCTGGTAGATCGGGTTAATGAGCTGCGTGATCAAGGCTTTACTGCTACCAAAGCACGGGCTTTGGCTGTGGCAGAAGCTACCACCTATGAGAAATTGTCTCCCCACTTGGCGGAGATTCGTTCTCTAGGCTATGGTCACGTAGCAGACTACGTGTGGTCAACCCTCACCAACTTGACTGAGCATCCTGTACTTGATGTGGATACCTTGACCTCTAACCTCTCTCGCTGGGAGATCATGGGTCAAGCTCTGCCCACTGATGAGTATGAAGATGTTCGGGTTGCCTATAAGGCTATTGAGGTGGACTACCGTATCCTCCTTGATCAAGTGTCTCAAGGGGCTAACTATGGTGCGCTCATGGTTGCTATTGAGCATAAGCTTCAAGCTTACACTCTTGGCTTCTCTGAGGACCAACTCCTGTACTTTACTGCTCTTACAGCAGATAAGGTTAAACAAGGAGAAGGTAGCATCAAACACCTGGGCTTCTTCTACTTTGTGGCTCTGACCCTTGGGGTGGAGAAACAAGTTGTAGCAGAATATAACCGTGTGGTTGACCTAGGCATTGACTAACACTTAACGCGTCGGTAGATTATCCTAGTTTCCCTAGGGTCTACCGACCCTTTTATTAGTACCGACCCGAAGTTTCGCCCTCAGTCTCCGCCTTCGGCCCAAACAGCCTTCCTCCTGGGGGGCTGGCTCCCCTGAGGGTTAACAGCCAAATCCTCTTGAGGGTTTTGGAGGTCTGGCCAGGAGTACGGCTCGGGCCTCCAGCATTGCAGCATGACAGGGGTAAACCCCGGAGCGCTGTGGTGTAGCAGCACCCCTTGGTGTTGCTGGACTGAGGGCTTATTGTGCATGCGCCCCTAAGCACGTTGCGGAACAAAAGGAGAGCGCTGTGAAATACGCCATTTTGTTGGTGGGGAACAAAGTCTTGAATGGTTGGGTTATTACTTTATCAGAGCGGTGCTTTTGGCTAACTAGCCATTATGAGGATCGGTGCGCTCTTGATGAAAAGGAAGCTGAAGGAGTTATAGCATACGCAATAGCTCATAAACTTCAATATACTATTGAATCTGCAACTTAATACCGAAGGGTGCCTGCTCCGGTAGGCATGAAGGTCACCCTAGCACCTGCTGGGGTCCAGGTCCTAAGCCCTGGTCATCCAGTCTGACCTGACTGGCGGATACCCACGATACGGGATAAGGAGAGCATCGTGAACATTGTTACTGACTTACAGTTAGTTGAACGGGATAATGCTCGGATTAGCGAGCTGCGTTTCAATGGTGCGACGTTGGAGATGGAAGCTATAACCTGGTACTTCCCCCACCTTTGGGGTGGGATGTACAAGACAAGCGGGGTTCTTGAGGAGAACGATTCTCAAATTGTTGTCAGAGTGGATTCTATCCACAACAAAGATGGGCGCCGACCTATCTTTAATCATTTCCCCAAAACCACGCAGCAACAGCAGCAGCGAATTCTGGAATTCCTTCAGGCTAACATGCCTAAGGATGGTTACATCCTTTAGATCTAACAGCCCTGACTCCACGGGCTTTAAATAAAAGGAGCCGTCCTTGGACCGACCAAGGCGAGCAGGTTTCCTAACCCTGCGAACAAACCTTGCTTTAAAGGAGCTGACATGATCAACAACATGACCCCGCACATTATCAACTTGTTTCGTGAGGACAGTACTGTATTTGATGCTTCGATTCGGAAGCTACTTGTAAAAGATGGTCAGGTGGCTGCACAAGTTATTGAGCCATCGGGTACCCTCCTCAATGCTAAACAAGAGGAACGCTTTACAGAGGCGGTCTATGGTATACCATGCAAAACGTTTGAGTTTACATCGGTGGATGCTTATCCACAAGATACCGATCATTACTACGTGGTCTCTGCCTTATACGTTAGCGCGTGTAAAGCGCTAGGCTTGCGCACAGATCGTCTACTTACTGTTCGAGGCACTGTGTACAAGAGTGCGACTGAGCCTAAGCCCATTGGGTGCTTAGGGTTCTACCGGAATTAACTGTAGATGACAGAGCACCAACCCCATCCGGTGACTCCCTCTAGCAAAGGCAGTCAGTCAGGTTCGACTCCTGACTGGGGTATTGGTTACATGCTCTCCTAGGGGAGTTGAATTAATAATACTTGTTTACATTACTTTAGGAGATCATCATGGAATTAGTTGAACAGTTGATTGATAAGATCCAGAAGGAGACCGGATGCCGCCGTTGGCCTGCAGCGGTAGCATTCCCTCTGTGGGATAATGTTTTTGGTCAAGCTGGCCTACTAGATATCTGCCTTTGTGAGGCAGACATTGCTCACCTGAGTAGTCGGCAACGTCAAGCCCTCAGCCTTGCTTTGGCAGGTTGGTATAGTAACTCTAACTATGAGCCGCTGTTACAGCAGCTTATGGGAGAGGACTATGCTGCTGTGCAGGCTATGTTAGACAGTTTCTCTTAGTTTAGCAGGCTAGCTTGGATGCCTTTAACTCCTAGCCGTACACCCAGGGCGCTTGATCCGGCCTCGCCTGGGGGACGATACTGAGACGGGTCATTACTAACTCTAGTTGGAGAAGACTCGTGGGACGTACAGTTCAAGAGATCATGTCTGAGTATCCATTGGAGCGCCAGCTCCGCATTCAAGTCCGTAGCCGTGAACTTGTAGCTGAGGAGGAGGCACGCCGCCAGAATCCTCAGACCCAGGTGGTATTCAAGCCCTGCCCAGGGCACACCAATCTCGACGAAGATGAAGACCTGGGAGCGGAGTTCTATCTCCGTCACCCATCAGACCTCAAAGACATCCCGGCGCACCACAAGGTGTTGGTCACGCTACCCTTGGTTGATAATAAAGCGGTGTGGGAGGCCGCTTTAGCTTTGGGGGTTTTACAACCCTATTGGCCAACTATAGCTCTGGATGAGCTGCCTGAACAGATCAAGCGCTTCGGGAATGGGGAGTATCTCTCCATCCCAGGCTAAGATCAATTTAAAGGTCACCTGATTGACCTGAGTCTAACCTCACAGATTAAGCTGCAATCGTGTGGGTGCTCTTGCTATCTAGCATTCGGCGTTGATTCGTAAGAGTCTTCTGGAGGTACGTTAATCCTCTAATACACGTTACTTGGAGGTTGCTGTGTACATACCAATGCGATTTACTGTAAGTGACCATGATCACCCTGCTGCCTTTATTTGGTTGGGGGAGGGTCAATACGCTACGGTGATTACCAAAGCTTCCATCACTCACTTCTTCTGTGAAGGGAATGGTATTGTCTTGGTGATTAATGGCAAAGAAGAAGAATGGTTTCAGGAGAATACAGATCCTGCCTTCTTTGAAGCTTTTATCCGGTGGTACTTTCCTGATTATACTGCAGATATGTTCTTGGAGAACTATTATAAAACTGATCGACCTAAACAAGATTAAGGATTGCTTCCAGGGGATTAGCGACCCCTTGGGACCAGCACTTATTAAAGGAGGTCACATGCATTTGAATAGATTGTTGGATTGTGACCGCCGGGGTCAACGATTAGAAAAGTCTCAGCATAGTACACCGGAATGTATGCGCCAAGCTCGGGCTAAGCGTGAAGGTGTCATACGTAGACTAAAAGAAAACAATCCTTAAGCTTTGTTTGATGGTTAGCTCAATCCTGGGCTTCAAGATGGGTACCTTAAGCCAATCTACCTTAACGTAACTCAACCTTGCGTGGTTTCAATAGTTTCAATCCAAAGCTAAGTCGGTTGGGGACTTAGCCTTTATTCCCTAAGGAGGTTCATGTGGGTTCTTTCCTCAGCGCGCTGTGGTGCCGGCCGTGGACGGCACTGTACACGGCCTTCTTGCTGTTTACTGGACATGGTGTATGGGCTGCTACTCAAGTAGCAAACCGTAATGATCAAGTCTGCTTTGCAGTGGCTGGCGCGTTAGGCATAATTATCTTTGGTTTATTTCTGGTCGATGATGTTGAGAAGCATTGTCTGGTTGTGGCCAAGAAGGAGACCTCTGATGATAACCCCTAATGTTACCAACACCTTGTACGCTAAGGGGAATCACTTATACCTGTACCCCTTGGTGTCTGAGGTGTGTCAGATCATGGACCTGCTGGATATTCCAGTAATTACCATGGCCAATATGCAACTTGTTGCAGAAGGTCTGGTACAGTACGGCTTGGTTAAAATAGCGGATGCACCTGCTCAGCAGGGAGACGTCCCCTATTTGATTAAGCACTTGGCCCCGTTGATTGGCCTTGAGATTGTTCAAGGCTCGCTTTAATAAATTTTCTCTCTCTTGGAGGATCATCACATGCTCACGGATTTTGGATTTCGTCAACGGCTCATAACTTTTGCTCAAGCGTTTGATGCGTTTACTCCTATCTCTTTTCCTGCGCCGCGTTTGGCCCAGGTAGGTGATTATACGGTTAGTTATACCACCCAAACTGGCCTGTTCTCAATCTCTCTCCCGGGTTGTGAACCCGTTTCCCATGGGGATTTAGAGGCGGCATTCCTGGAGCTGAATGAACGGTATGACGCTACCATCAGTGTTCTGATTATTGTACTGTAACCGCTCTGGTTGCTTCCTGGGGTGTAATTCCCTAGGGAGGAGCTTTGGCGCTCCCAGTTGGATCATCAACTGGTTCTGGTGTTCTCCTTACTGCCCGGTGGAGTATGATCACTCCACTTTCTTATCCTTAATCTTCGGGCCGCTAGTCCACAGCCTGGAGAGGACACCATTAACCTATACCTGGAGTGAAGCGTGAGTAAGTTGTGGATCTGTCAGTCTCAATTGAACAAGTATCACTACTTGGGGGCGTGTAAGATGAAACCTCAATTGGTGTTTCAGAATCTTCCTATCGGTGAGGTTAAAGGGCGGGACAATGCCATGACCTTTACCACGCAAGAAATTGCACAGAAGGCTTGTGCTGCTTACCAAGCCTTCTCTCGGGAACGATTATACACCATTTCCTTGTATGAACCTATCTTGGTACATGCTACCCAGAAAGGAACACCAAGAGTTAAAGTATAGCTCTGACTTCTCTCAGGGGAATTAAACCCCTGACAGAAGCTTCTGCTTCATGTCGTGATAAGGAGTGACACCATGATAATTAACTTGCTTGTGCCCCCGCTAGAAGACACAGACCGAGAACAGATTACCTTCCGTGATAATACGGATGATCCTCGTACGCTTGTTCAAGCCGTTCAGGATTATCTTGTGGGTGTGCAACTGCCTAAACGCTGCACCCTTCGGGCAGCTCCTTGGACTAAGGAGCTTGCCATTGCTACAGGTTTAATTAACTTGGCCGTGTGGGAGCATAATGTTCCACGAGGCTTCTGGGACTTAGCTGCACAATTACCTGAACAGGGAATTACTAGTGAACTTGCCCAGCAATTCGTGTCGGATGTCCTGCACATGTCATATGATGAAATTGCTGAAAACTTTACCTTGGAGGAAGGTTAATGTTTGCAATTCCCGCCGCGCTTTGTGTTTTGGCCCCGAAGGAGAAACCATGAAGATCGCTGCCCCGCCTTATGCTGGCCCCCTTCTCCTTAGAGGGGCGCCAGTTCCTCCTGCTCCTCAACTACCTGTGCCTCAGGTTAAGAAACAGACTACCGGTACCATTACTGTGGTCTATCTCCCTAAACCTAAGGTGCACGTTGTTCCTTCACCGCTGCTGGTACATGTACTGGTGGTAACTCTCATTGTTCGGTTAATTATTTGGGGGTTTCGGTGAAAATAACCTTGTGGACTTATAACAAGAAAGGGAGAGGCGAAAAGGAAGAAGCTTCTGCGGCTACTCGCTTTCAAGTTGATGTTAAATGGTCTTTGCCTGATGGTTGTACTCTAGAAATAGGTACTGACTCAGGGATTACCGTGACTAAAATCCTCAGTCCTACTGGGGTCCAGCTAGAAATTTATGCTGGGTTGACTGATCCACAGTTTTGGAAGGTTGTTAAACTTCATTTAAAGGAGGACTCATGATTTGGTTGCTTTGTTACATTGGAATTGGTGTCGTCTGTCTATTGCTTTGTTACATGCTGGAAGTAGGATACAAAACCCGAGAATTGCCATTTCCATTTCTTCTGAACGTGGTAATTGTATTTCTCTGGTTACCAATTGTGCTAATGTCTTGGTACTCTTGGCATCGTGAACAGGAAATCTTATACTGGGAGGCTTCACATGATATCGGACCAGACTGAACCAAAGCTTAATTGGAAAAAGGTCGAGGCGGTTGTCACGGCCCTTCGTGAACAAGCCCCTGAGTTGGTTACCATTGATACCATGTTGGTTACTCAAGCCGAGTTTAACATGGGTTATGCACTTTTCTTGCAAATTGAAGGAGATGAGTTGTGATGAAGCCCCAACCCTGCGGATTCAATAAGTTGTTTTATTCCCAACTGGACTTGGATCGGATAGTTAGTGTTAATTCCGTTCCTTTACTGGAAACTGTCCGAACTGGCTTTTGGAACATGGTGTTTACCACCAAGGTCATCAAGAAAGCAAACCCTTTGTTGCCTGCAGTGTTGATAGATAATGCCCGTCGTATTCTGTCCCCAGCCCAGATTCGCCGGTTGGGGAAGATTCCACTTCAAGTGGATTACTTGATGGCTAATATCTATCTTGCTAAATGCGTGGTTCAAGTTGACGGCCGACTCATTGCTTTACAGGTGGTCTCAGAGGAAGTTTACAATAAGTCAGGTCCTAATGCTTTTGCCCTCTGGAAGAATCTTGGTTGGCAAGCTAAGGTTGATATCTACATCGACCCGAAGACTTTTACCCAATCTAAAAGCAAAGAGGAGAATATCCGTCGCGCTAAACAACTTGAGGCCTTTCTTAAGTTGGTGCCGGATGGTTTGAGTAGTTTACAGTTTGATTGGCCTTTATTGACGGAAGAAGAACTACAGAAGTTGGAACTGGAGGGAGCATGAGCCAAGAACAGTTTAAATGGCTGTCAGATTGGTTGTTTGGTATTTGTGATAACATTGTCAATCGACTTGCACAGTTCCCAATTTTCCACCACTATGAAGAGGAGTACATAAAGAATCAACTCCACCTTCATGTGTTGGTGTTTAGCTTCCCCGTCATCACCTTTACTGTTGATGATGTTGTGGAAGAAGGTCGGCTTAATGAAATGAACGAGCGCGTTCAACACTTCCGGATTAAGCAAAAGGACTACCAAGATGCCAAAGCCAAGTCAACCGAATGAGAACATTCTTTTAGCTGTTCTCATCTTCTATATCTTTTTGGCGGTTACTATTGGTGTCATTCATGCGAGATTATCTTAGGACCTGCTTAAGGAGCTAGGTACAACATCCCTAGCAAATGTTCACACACACGTAATGAGGTGCTTCATGGATCCTTTGCAGATTCTCTTGTGGGTTATTCTTGCCGTGGTTATTTTGGGCATTGTGGTGCCTATTGGCTTTAAAGAGTGAAAACTCTTGATCCTAGGTCTGTCTAGGGAAGTTAGGTACAACATCCCTAACACACCTCTGTCAATTTACTTTGGAGAATCCCAGTTATGACTTTCGACTTTCGCATTCTCACCGCTGCTGCCAAGATTCCTGTGGCTCCTGATCTGAAGTCCGGCATCAATGAATACAAAGCCCTGTTCTATGCGCTTCGCCGCGTAGCTTGGGATAAGTTCAAAGCTGAAATCGATCCGGAAACTGGTCACAAAGTGATCTTTGTTGAAGGCGTTACTACTGGTAAGATTGATCAGCTTGCTGCTGCGGATGTCCGTTCAGTACAAGTTGCCAGTTGGTATAACGAAAAGCGCATTCAATTCAACGCGCTTTTTGAGCGTTCCATTCCTCTTCAACCCACTTATCGTGGTGGGTTGAATTATGAATGGGGGTTCAAACAATTGGTTACCCAGGTTCACCTGTTTAATCATCCTGAAACCGATACCCCATTTACGGTTGAAACCCTCCTCGCTTGGCATCAACAGGCCAAAGATGCTTGGGAGCGTAAGAATGCTGCGGATACGATGATTGAAGAAGCTGTGGATAATACTCCTACCCCGGCTCCTCATCCTCAAAGCGCGTTCTCCCGTTTCTTTTCGGCTCCGTTCTGATCCTGGATGATACCTCCACCGCCCTGTATTTGCCCTCCGGGCCTTTATTCGGCGGTGTGAGGTATCTTCATGCCAACTCTTATATCAACTACCTTATAACTCATTTTAAATGGCTACGTATATTTACTGAGATGAATATAATCTTTAGGTATTGACAAGTCACATAAAAGTATGTTATGTTAGGGTTACCGTTCGGGAATCGAGAAGTTGAACGAATGGTGGCTGTGGGTGAGATAAGGTTCTCGATGCTGGTCCCCCATAGGGTCGAAAGTGTGTAACTTGGGGTCCCCAATTATATAGTTTTGAACTTATATGCGTCTACAAGAAACAATACTGCTACAGGACGCATGCAACAGGTTTCAGGGTAAAAATTCTCCCTTCAGTAAGGAGTAGGCGACGAGATGACAATTAGGCCACCCTCGACCAGTTAGTAGCTCTCTATAAGTCAAATTACTTATTGCATTTAATTGCGCAGAGAAAAAGGAAACCCGAGTTGGTAACAGGCGTTTCTTCCTAGAGTATTCTCTAGCTACTAGATTAATATCTTATTAATTAAAGTAGAAATAAAACCACCGCTTCTCTACCCTTGTAGTAGACTGGGCTTAGGGTCTCTGTGTGTTCATGAGGTCCCCGGAAAGCCAGTCCTAGCTTGCCTTTCAGCCTTCGGCTGTTTTATATTTACTAGAGAGTTCTCTTTTAGAGAACTTTTTATTATATTTTCTAGTAGAGCTTTTGCGCGTACGCGCATTATATATACTAGAGAGTTCTCTAGAAGAGTATTTATACGCTGCGTTTTTGACGCCGCTTCTTCCTTTTCCTCTTCTGAATTACAGAATTCTTCTTCTATTTATTATTCAGGTTTAGCCGGCGGTGAAAAATTCCTAGCCGCTAGTCTGAACTTCAGCCGCTTTAACCTCTAAGGCTGTAGCCGCCGCTTTCTATAACTTCTTTAAGCAGCTTAAAACTGTGGCTTCTTTATAACTTCTATAAATCAGATTAGATTTAAGCAGCTTAAAACTGTGGCCTAGATTTAGCGCCGGTGTGTAAACTATTAGCAACTAATTCAGATATTCTCTGTATGGCCTCTAGAATCCTCTAGAAGAAGCTTGAACTCTAATCTGGTGTGATTATGCCTGATGCTAATTTAATAGGCCTTAGAGGTCAAATTCTATAATGCGGCTAAACTATAACTTCTATAAATCAGATTAGAATATGAAAACTAATTAAATCAGTGAATATACTTAGATTTAGTTATCTCAGTGAATATACTTAGATTTAATATTCATATGAAAACTAATTAAACTTAGTTAACTGGCGCCCCTTCTAAAATAGCCTACAAGGCCTGTTAGATTTAATCTGATGTGATTGGGCAGGAAGGAAATGCGAGGCGGCTACGGGGAGGAAAGCGGGGCTGTTGGGAGGACATCTAAGCTAACGCCGGCTGTTCCTTCTTCCTTCTCTAAGGTACCCGAATTGTTTGACTGGTCCTGAATAAGACCAGTATAATATAAACTGTTTACCGTCCGACCTAAACAAGGAGTCCACTGTGTCTAATGATCTACCGGTTTTGAATGCGGAAATAAACACTCTGCGTTTGCGTAATGGTGTTTTATTCGTGATGGCGCAAGATGCTCAATTGGGCGGTCTTGGTTTATTAGATGCCATCATTCAGCAAGAGCTTCGGAGCAAGTACTACCCCACTATTGATGCTCGTCGCAGAGCATATCGGGAGCTGTGGACTACACACTTTTACACGCTTCAGCAAGCTGTTGAGGCTGATGCTGACCTGCTCGAGATTTTGAATACCAAGCCTGCTGAGTACTGTGAATACCTTAATTTACAGTTACAAGATCCGGCTCGGGTTGAGGCGCGCATGAAAGGACAGAACTCCGAAGTTCCTTGTCCCGTTGTGATTATCACTCCAGAACTCCTTAATGTGCTGGGTCAAGTTCGGGGTACCGATTTAGTTCCTGCTGCTCGCCAGTTTCTGGCTACGGGAGACTTGCAAGCATTTGAGGCCATGTATCGTCTGGAAGTTCCTAAACAGCTTACCATGTCGGACATCCTCAAGGGCTTTAATAGCCTGCTAAATAAGAACCCAGGTCAGGAATAATTAACTGCTGGGGGGAGCCTCCTCCCCCTATTCACCAACTCAAAGGAGAATTGTCATGGCATGGAATTGGGGTTATCAACCTGCGAATGAGCCGGAACAAACACCGCAAGTTCAAGTTCAGCGGCTATCTGAAATTCCCCGTGAAACCCTAGTGGAAATCTTTACCACTGAGTTTGGTGGGGCGCGGAATGAGAAGGGTATCCAAACAATACAGGCGGGTATTCTTCGCTTTGATCCTGATCGCAGAATGCCTGTGCCAAAGAACGTTTATGGTGCTTCCATGTTTTCGTTCTTTGCCCCATCGGATCGGAATAGCTATAAAACGGAAATTGGGTTACAAGTTCCGTTGCGTGTTAAGGGAGATCCTGGTGCACATACCTCCTTTAATATTTCCGTTCCGTTCATGACCTTGGAATCTGAGGCACCAGAAGAATTGTGGTTACGGTTAGCTAATCCCAAACTTCAGGTAACCTCGCAACAACAAGAGCAAATCTTTGCCTATCTGTTGCGCAACTCAGACTTCTGGAAACAGGTCGGGATTTGCACTATGGAGATCCAGTTTAATATCGTGCTGACGCAGGATCCTAGAACTGGAGAACCACAGCGAGCCAGAAGCATGTCCCGCAACCGCGGGTTATTAGGGAAACAAATCTCAGATTCCTTAGGGATTGCTCAATCTGTTCCCTATATCACGGAATTCCTCTATGGGAAAGTCTCCCTGACCTTGGATTATGTTCCGGTACAAATGCGCGGGGTTGCAATTCCCAAGCGGGATAATACCCTCTTCTCTGTAGCTAACATGTTTGACCATTTGGATGAAGATCTGGATGAAGTGTCACCGGCAGAGGGGGAAGAAGTTCAGTCCGCTGATTAACCTTGAAGATGTAAGGAGAGAGCCATGGCTGAGATCGTTAGAGCTACAATCACCAGTTCCCCGCCGTTGTACTTTTACCTTAACAGTGAAAGTGCCGCGTTTATCAGTCGTGAAGATGTCAGGTATTGTACACTTGACTCACATTTACCGGTTAAAGTCATCCACGCGTTATTCCCGCAGTATGCCCCGAATCCTAAAATAGGCAAGCTTGCTAGAAAGCTGCCCCAATTTACTTCTGAGAAGTTGGGGTTTAAAGGCCTTAATGCGTATGCTCTAGCAGAAAAGGATCTGCAAGGTAAAGGTTATACGGTTATCTCTTGGAAGGCTAACAACTATGGAAGCCTTAGCAAGATCTTTGCGGAACACTTTGAGATCCTTGGCAATTATCTTTATACAGATAGAGGTCGAGGATTCAAACAGGTTAGTTCGCGAGCAAATCTGTTTACCTGTTCTATAGATAAAGAGGTCACGTATTTAGGTGACAGCGGTAAACCCGTATCAATCACAAAGGCATTAGATCGCCTTTGTCCAGTCGGGGTTATCAATGGCTACGTTTATAACCTCAACAGTATGAAGGCGTTATTTCTTTGGTATGTCGCGTTGAGCGGAAGTAAATTTCTCGCAGCAGTACTGCGGGGATTCAAGGAGGAGGTGCTTGAGGTAGAAGTTGATGACCAAGGTGAAGCTGATTTGGTTCATAAGAATCCAATTGGTAATGGTCACCTCTTTGCTCCTAAAGTGGTAACTTATGGAGTTGTGGGTGGTCTTGGTCAATTAGCTCGGGATTATCGGGTTTGCTTTTCTCATATGGGATTCCGCGATGATTATGCTGTTGAAAGTCCTGTTTACTTGGATCTTCAAGAGTGTAGTCCAGATATTATTGCGGCACAAATGTCTCAGCTTTCCAGCACCCAGTATAACTACGTGTCAATTCCTGGTGCTGGTTCTGTACCTGAGAAAGCTAGCAACCGCTCACTTCTGATGGTTGGCCCAGCATGTCCCGTAATGAATCCCAAGGCAAGCCTTCTGCATTATCCTATTGGGAAATTCCCCGAGGGATATTATGTCTTTGCCACGCACCCGCAGTTTAAGTATCAGGTTGTAAATCAGGGAGCAAATGCTTTAGGTATCTTTACCAAAGATATCCTTGAGATGGCTTATAGTCTTCCTGTTTGTGAAGGCTTTAAAGCTGAACATGTGGTGTTTGCTACCGTAGCGGCGAATGGTTCGGGTCAGAGCTATTATCATCCTGAACGGTTTAAGGGGATAACAGCTCAGGATCCTGTGGTTGAACGCTTCACAGTTCCAGCTAAGTTAGCGCCGGATAGTATACCCATCAAGGGTTATTATCCCAATCAGAAGATTGTAGCTGGTTATGCGAATCCGTACGATCACACTTTCTACGTAACGGAGTACTCTTCGCTACCCAATAGTCTTAGTCCAGAGTCGTTCCGCGATGTTACTATCCGCGGTTATCTGGCTAAGACTATCAAGAACATGAAAGTTAGAGGGCCTAACCTCAAGGCCTCTTTAACTCCAGACCTTCCATTGGGTAAGGATCATCGGTACCAATTCCAGGATATCTGGGATGCATATCCGCAAGCTCAGATCATTATCACCATGGAATGCATGAAGGGTTCTCTTTTAACCCTAGCTGCTTGTCCTTGGAAGAAGGTTACTGTCTTTAACATGGATGGAACTCTAAAACCGGAAGATCAAGAGTTCTATCTGAAATGGATGAATGACACCATTAAACCCTTAGACATCTCCTTTGAGGTAATTCCGGAGATGGGTAAGCTTTACACTGCAGCCGGCCATAAGGTTGTAGATAATCGGGTGTATCAATCCATTGAATGTCTGGAGTGTTCTATGGTTATGGCCCCAGAGATTCCTCTGGTAGATAACCGGACGAATAACTCCAGGTTAACTCCCTCACATGCATTGGCGTTACAACACGCAGGGATTAACGCATTGTATACTCGGACTACTCTCAGTCAGGTTAATGGGTTATCCCGCTTACACCGCATGAGAGAAGCCAATAGTAAATTCAATGGGGATGTCATGGAGAATGGCGTTCCGAAAGAATTACCTTGTCTCTCTCAGATTGTTAGCAAGGTTAACCGTTGGGGTCATCTGATTGAGGAGTTAAGTCGGCTTTATCCGGACGGGTGTTATGTTGGAGTACCTCAGGGTTATATTTACCTGGACCCCTTTGTGTTACTCCATTTATGCGCCTTGTATGACAGCAATGGTGCGGTAGTTTTACCCGTAGATGTACTAAGCATTCGCTTGTGCAACTTATTCGGGTTACTTACCAAGGGGTTTGATCAATATACCCCTGATGAAATGACGTTAATCTTGGAGGCAATTAGCGAAGTTAAATGGGCTATTGAGAATATGTGTGCTCAGCCCAACACTCTCAAGACAGTCTGCAATACTGCTAAGAGTGGCCGCAGCGGGGTCTTCCGTGGGCATGACATGATTCCTTCCGGTTGGGCCTATGTACATCCTACATTTGCTGCAAAGGCCGGGTTCAAGGAAGGACAACCAGTAATTGCTTGGCGGTATCCGCTGATCTTCTCTACAGTACTCCGGATCAAAACCACAACAATGGTGGGCATCAGTGAGATTTATGTCTCACCTTTAGAAGCCATTGTTAGTGCAGCAGACTTTGATGGAGATCAAGGCAACTTGATACCCGTCTTATTAACTGACAAGCTTCGGTTAACTGCTGATCCCCAGGAGAACTTCCGGTTAATCTATGAACGTACTAAAGATCTGTTACACCAAAGTCCCTTTGGTATGCAGAGCATTACGTACCTGAGTTATGCTTCTGTGAAGAACTTGATTGGTTGGTTAAAGCCTATCAATCTTCGCAAGAAGTACCTGTATGCAGGGCCGTTGGTAATTACCAATGATGGGTATAAGAGTTTGTTAGCCAACCAAGCAAACTTTAATACTCGCGGGATTGGTCGCATTTACAATGCTGCACACGATCTCTTGATTTTAGCCCTATCGATAAATCACCGGGGCTTACTAGAGGTTGCCGCCAAAGCCTTCTTACTGTATGAGCATCTATGGTTAGCATGCTTTGCAGCCAAGAAGGAGAGAGCTAATGTTCTCTTTGAGCGGTTAGGTGCGGGCAAGTTAAATGCGGATGAGTTAGCTAGCACTTTAACCGAAGCCATTCTTGAGGCTGGGATAGAAATCACAGAACTCGAAACGGCTGGGGTTTTATTAGGTAGAGCTATCACCATGGTTTGGCAAGCTGCTGATAATAAAGCGGAACCCAATCCCATGGCGCTAGAAATCCTGCAGGATAACGGGTCGGACGAAGAGATCACCAAGTTACCTGCGCTTATTCGGCGCATGACACGGGGTGAAGCTACCCGACCGGAGCAGGGGTTGGATGAGTACTTAGCTGTGTGTAGCCCTGATTCAATCCTTATAAAGTTCTTAAAGACCCGATTTGGGACTTATAGGGATTGTATTGAGGGGGTATACGAGACTAAGCTGCTCAAGTTAGAACAGAAGATTTAGAGTAGAAGTAGTGGGGGTTTAAATCCCCATTACTTTTATTCTTAATACAGGAATATATTTCTGCCAGGAACTTATAATGGCAGGAAAATTTATAATGCCAAGAGTATTTTTCATCCTTATCCTTTATCCCCATCCCTATCCTTGTAGTCGAGGTAGAACTATCAGATCCCCATCCCCATCCCCATCCTTATCCTTTGTAGGCGAATTGAATTAAGTTGCCTTATCCTGATCTCGATCCTTTGTGGTCGAATTGGGTTAAGTTTTACTTAGCTCTACAATCCGATCACGATTACGAACACGAGGAAACTCATGGCTACACAAACTGCTGAAAAGACTCTGATCATTCCTGATCATCCTTTATTTAGCGCCGAGAACCGCGCCCCGCGGCGTGGATGGATCTTTGGTTGGCCCGGTGAACGCCGGAATGCTGGCCGCTATGCAACATGTCCCACCAACTTGGAAGGTCGCCTTCCCGGTACAGGTGTAGTGACCGTTGGCATTCCTTATCGGCTGCTTGAAGCTTACGTCGATGAAGGCAAACTCGCAAGCATTTACAGTCCGGTTTATCTGAACTGTGAAATCTCTACTCAGCTCCAAGTCTTGGATGAGGATCGGGTAACTGTAACCGGGTTAACTTACCTAGTTGGCAAGATTACCTGTCCTAAGGAACAACCCGAGATCACTCCTGAGAATGGGCTTGAAGCGTTCCTTGCGGCACACCCAGAAATTGCGACCTTCGCACAAACCTTGGAGTCCAACTCGGACGGGGCAAGCGAAATTTCGTATACCCGCCGAGTAAACCGCAAAGATCGGGCAGAACAGTTAATGCGTGAAGGTGTTGATGCTGCATCCGCAACAATTAGCGCCATCAATGCTGAAGCCCGTTCTGAGAAACGCTTTAACCGTTGGGCCACCCCAGCCGCCACCGGAGGTAACTAAGCATGAAGAGCTACAAAGGTAACACGATTAGTGTGCCAACTCATCTAAACGGCACCTTCGACAGCCCCAATGGCCCGATCACCACTGATGCCTATTCGGTACTTATGGTACCCCGCTTCATTGATGATCAGGAAATCCCCGCTGCCCAGCAAGTGAAGGTAAACATCACTGCTAAAGTCGGGACTCCATTGTACGCTGACCTCAAACGCATTTCCGAATATGGTTTACAAACCGTAGCGTTTGAAGCTCAAGCCAATACCATGGTTCGTTCCCCGCTAAAGCGTTTACCCGGGCAAGCTCAGACAGGTCTTCCGGCCAGTGACTTATACCAATTCGTGGGGTTAGAAACCTTAGCGATTGATAGTCATATTGAGGAATACCAGCCGGAGCTTCTGCCTAAAGGTGAGACTGAAGCCAAAGGTCTTTCCTTAATTGGTTATGCCTTAACCCGCATGGCTCAAGTTGGTAAAGCTCTTGTAGGCGCGGCAACCGGTTCATAAACCTCGGAGGGGCCAATGAAAAGCATCATGACGTTATTGTTTATGTGTGCTCTTTTGTTGGCCCTTCGTCAACTTCCTAGTGTTGGCTATAACGCACAATACATTAGTAGTACGGATTTATATAATGCCCGTAATACTCCTGTTACTGTATCTTGCACAGTAGTACAAGTACAAACTCAAATAACTTCAAATCGCAGATTATTAAGCTGCATAAACAAAGATTTGGTTACCATAACCTTAAGTATAGATTCAGTCTCGTATGATACTTCCTATTTGCTGAACACTCCTATCACTGCAACAGGCTTGTTAACCGCAAATGCCTTTGTAAGTGTTCGCAAACCGTGGGACAACATCCGGACTACTGCCCCCTTACGCCGGGAAGTTTTCCGCTTAGCCGAAATACTAACCATGAGTAGAAAAGGTAATGCTTATATCTATGAGGTAATATTAACTAACCATAAACGTGTAGAATTATATGCTGATGCCTCTGTAGGTATTCTCCATTCCGGAGATTATATTGGAGGTTATGTTCGGAATAATCGGTTCATCGTCACATCTACAAACTGAGGTCTGTGATGCTAACAGGTGTAATTTATGGATTGTTAACCGCCATTGGTTTAACAATCATTCCGATTCCCACAGCAGTCTTCTTCTTGGTTATTACTCCGCTATTGGTAAGTCAGCCTACTGATTTTACCCTGGCGTATCTTATCAGTATTGGTTTGGGGCAACCCAGTTTAGATGTTATTGCGGTTAATCTTAATAACAAGTCTGTATTAATTGATCGGATTCCTTTAGCTAAATCTAGAGGTATTAGTTTATATGTGTGTTGTTATTGCGGCGGGATTACTTGCGCATGTTTAACATCATGGATGTTAATGCCCTTTGCGCTAAGTTTATCCGCGGGTATTATCTTACCCTTACTCGCCATATTCGCTATGATTTATCAAGCCGCCACTAAGTATGATCCTAAGCATCCAATTTCTACGAATCCCTTAATGTTAATTCCAATTGGACTTCTCATGACATTCACATTACAGACCAGTCTCTGGAGTAATAGTCATGTCATGATTCCCATCACGGTATTACTAAATGGGTTAGTATTATATCCTCAATTATTCAGTAATAAGAAACCTCCTACGACTTTATTAAATGCCAACTTACATAATCTCAAAGTAGAGAATGTAATTGGTTCTACTTTAGGAACTTTAATTCCTACGGTACAGTTAGCTTTAAACAGTGATCTCTTCCGGCCTCAGGAAAAGAATATTACTGAAGAAGCTTTCATCCGCGGGTTTATAATTTCCTTAAGTATTATCTTCAGCACTTTAAAGATTACCGGGGGTTATTCAATCTTAACCTCAGAACTCTTAAAGTATGCAGATAACTTTAATAATAATATATTCTTATTAATTGCTATTACTGCTGGATTAATCACTATTACTTTCCCTATTATTGGATATTTAATTACATTTATTCCCACGATAAATAACAAATACTTTTATTTATTTGGGAGTTTATTACCGATATTTTATACGGATGTTCCGTATGTATTTATCGGCTTTACTATCTTATGGTTTCTTATTGGTAAGTATTATAAAGGTTTAGAGGGATTAGCCATACCGTATACACTCAGTGCCTTCGGCATAAGAGTTACACGGTAAGATCCCGGATATACTACCGCAAGATGGTATATTTTAAAGGCCGGTTTCTTATTCATTACCACATTTATAACACTAGCGTTACTTTTCCATTACCACAACTGAAACACTAGCGCACATTTCACATAGGGTTACCATATGACTAGCACTTCCAGGGATTACTATCTAGAACGGTCTCGCACGCATTGGTCCTCACGCTTTTGCCCAAGCTTATACTATTTATTCAACTCCAATTTAATTAATTAATTAAATTGAATTAATAATGATTTTTATAATCCGCTTCCAGAGCATTTTACAGAATTAATTCATTTAATTATTTATTTAATTAGATTACCACAACTGCGACACTGGCACATTTGTTTGATAAACGTGTATGATGAGATATCTGTAATGCCTTTTGGCGCTTATTATGCTATACACATTAATCTAAGAATCGATAAATTATAACACCAGATTACGCATCCTGTTAAACGTTATAATGATTACATACAAAGACAGCAGGTAACATAACATTTGGCAATCACAAAGGGATATAACAGGGCAAATTTAGGCAAGTGAAAAATAGGCCTCAAAAATAGGTACATAAACCTTTTGCATAAAAACCCTGCAATTAATAATTTACATCCAGCGACTTGCAAATGCAGGTGGCTTTTTTCTGCACGAAAATAGGCCCTTTTTATGCACAAATTCAGAGGCTAGGATGACATATGACGATATAGTTTAATCCATTATTTACTAAGCGCGCATCCAATTTTGCATCGCCGCGACATAATTTACCAAGATAAACTCTTGAAGATTACATTAGCTTACACCGTTAGAATATTTAATCCGCATATAATATAAAGTTTGCATTAGAATAAAGTAAACATGACACATTTCTATAAGCGGTATTTAATATATAAAATATCATGGTGTTCTCCCAAAGTATTCTATATAGATTATTATATAAAATTTGAGATTATGTTTGACGGCCATTTAAATTACTCTTGGTTTAAAAAGGAATGACATATTTCCGCAACATTGATATGATTATATTTAAAGGTTCTATATTCACACCTTGTAGTTCATTAGATCTTGACAACTCCCCATGCCTGAAGGCATGGGCTTTACGCTCGATCTGGTAAAGGTGAATGACTTATTTACTTAAGAAGTTTTACAGCAAGAAATTCGAAGAGGATATTACACTGCCGCGCCACGTAATTTGTCTTATAGATTTGCGTGCTGGAACACTTGATGATTGTGGTTATATAGACAGTTTTATGTGCATTAAAACCTTAATAGTTGCTGAATATCGTATTTATGTGTATTTACCATGACATATTTTGTAGGTAAGAATCGTTGGGGATATACTTTACCTGTATATAGTTGGAATTTGGATATTCATTTATCCAGAATTTGGCTTGAAGGTGAACACGAAAAACTATTTAGGGATGCGCTACTAATTAGTTATCGTTATGATAGCGTTAGTAATTCTATTATTTTAAGGATACTGTGACATATTTTATTAATAGAATAGGTGTAACTCAATGGAAGTTGGGTAGTGATTTTAGAATATGTTTATTTACATCTACTACAGGAAATCCATATATTACCCCAAGATATCACGATTTGTTAGTAACTATTCGGGCATTAGAGGATTATTCCCAAGTCACTATTTATATAAGCACATGACATATTTTTCTACACGCTCAAAAGGCATAATGCTATTTGTTTTGGTACAATAAATATTTTACGGACAAGAGAATGACTTATTGTTGTGTTGACTCGGCTTGGCTCTCTGAAGTACGGATATTTAAAAGTGACTTATTTTATTAACACAGTTACCCCTACTTTTTATATAGAAATCGACATTAGTCGATGTAAGACTTATTGTTTTCAGGACTCACAGAGAGGTAATCAGGATCAGTTACGTCATCAAGATAACTTTATTACTTGCATAGAATATCTAGATGACTTTGATCTATCAAATCCTACTGTGCTAGACATAAGGTTTACGAGATGACATATTTCTTTAATATTGGTGATGATAAGTCTGATGTAGATAGGGGTGATCCCGATTTGAGTTCTGACATTCTTATATTCTTGCAATGTTTAGGTAGATCAGAACAGGATTTATTAATACAGTTAGATAACTATTTAGAAGTTACTAGTTATTCTCATACTCATGCACCCTATTATCTGGACATCAGGTTAGTCGAATGACCTACTTTATTACTATTACCACTCCTGTTTTTGATATTAGTTTTAATTTCCTCGGAGTATGCTTTGATAGTGCGGCCGCTACCCCTCGGGATACTTTAATGTATGAGGATATTTATATAACTACTAAGGAATATGATCCAAGAGTGATTAGGTTTACTGATATTATAGATATTCGAGCAAACCGATGACATATTGCGGCGCTGACTTTTATGTGAATTTGCCTATAGGTGCTATATTCTTCCACAATCCTGGTATTGAGTATGAAGATAAGGTATCTTTCCAAGATAGATTTATTAAGCTTACTTACTTTGATCTTACCGGAGATTATTGGTCTATGGATTTAAGGGTTTTATCATGACGCATTTCTATGGTTCTAAATTAAAATATGACAGTGCATGTATTTTGGGACCGCTTCTGGTATATTTCCAAAGTCCGCAGCGATCTTCTGGTGATGTTGCAGTGTATATAGATGCTTGTCTGAGGCTTGATATTTTTAATCATCTAAATTGTATAAATAGTTGGGGGGGAAGTCGAACACTTGATATTAGGTTGCAGTCATGACAAACTTTTACCCTTCAATTCGTACATTTAATATTTCTGATATGCATTGGTGTGATTTAGGTAAATGTGTAGTATATTTTCAGTTTGAAGATGAGGATATAGCCAGTGGAGAAGCTGATGGTAAATACCGTTTAGTATATGCTGATGCTTTTATAACGGTAGAAGATTCTAATCCTGAATTAGGTTGGCGTAATGATATATTAGATTTTAAATTAGTAGCATGACGTACTTTCTTGGTTTAAGTTTAAATTACAATGAATACTATATATCTTTTTCTAAAGGATCTATTTACTTTCAGAATGGTTTCCGAAATAAAAAGGATGTTTTACTTTATAAAGATTCTTTTATTAAAGTACATGATTATAATGTAGGTGTGATAGCAAAGTATGCTATTGATATAAGATTGGTAGCATCATGACATATTTTTATACCGGATTATTATTTGAGGGCTACTGAATTTGATTGTGTTAAGCATAACTATGTTTTAGACTTCAGGGTAACAAGAGAATGACATACCTTGCAAATAGTTATTTAGGCTTCCCATACAAATTTACCTCGATACCTTGGGATCCTGGTGAATATTTAGGATATGAGGATAGGTTTATTGAGTTTACTGTTTGGGTAAATCCCCGTTTGTATAATAATAACTGGCTTCAACTACGTGCAAGATCATGACACATTTCATTGTTGGTATAAATGATAGACATGGAATAAAGTTGCAGCACTATTTATATTTAAATAGTGTAAATGCCAACTCAGATTTAGTATTATTTGAGGATAGTTATATTAGAACAACTCAATATGATCCTCATACTTTGACTTTGGATATTGTAACTATATGACACATTTCAATTCGTTTAACAAGGCATTTAACTTAGTAACAATATACTTTAATAATTCAAGATGGAGGCATAATACATTTTTCCAAGATAACTTTGTAAAGGTAACTTATTGGAATGAAATTTGTATAGACATAAGAGAGATTAAAAAGTGACATATTTTAATTTCTTTTTATGCTCATGTAAGTTAATAACGGTGCATTTTAATAGTCCTACTTGGATTAAGATTTACCCGCTTCTTGAGGATAACTTTATAACAGTGACTGAATGGAATAAGGTTGCTATAGACATAAGAGAGATTGACACTCCCCCGCCCTAAAGGATGGGGTTTTTGACCCATCTCTCTGATAAAAATAAAATATGATGGCGCTTGTAGAAATGGAGAGTCAAATACTCCAACAGCTTATAGAGATCTTTTACTTAGAGTAACTATTAGGTCACATCGTGCGGTATTTATAGGAAAGCTATCGTGACATATCTCTTTTTTTGTAATTTTACTTCGGGGCATCCATCTTATTTAAAATTACCTTTCTACATACAACGGGTGAATCGCAAACTTTATTTTGGTGGTTCTCGCGCTTTAGATAATACTTGTATTGACTATTCGGATAACTTTATTTACGTAAATAGCCATCAGGTTGTTGAAGTCTTAAATAATAATAAGCCGTTATGACACATTTCATGGATGAAAACAATTGGATAGCCTTAATTAACATACCAAGAATAGCTATCAGGTTGTATGTAGATAGGACTCCTCAATTAGACTTACTCTATTATCAAGATGACTTAGTTAGATTGGAGTTATACACGTATAAATCAGAAGGAAGATTATCTATAGTATCTAAACAGGGTTTTGATTAATGACATACTTCATTCTTAGGCTTCAGACACAAGTAATAAACAATGTAAAGTTCTTCCATCGAATTAATAAGAGTGATTACCCTATAACCTATGAAGATAGTTTACTTAAAGTAACTATTAATGGTTTATTATTTATTGGGCGGAAACCGCGGTGTTTAAAATGACACACTTTCTTCTTAATAATCATCCTAGTTATTCCACGCATCTAAAATGCGGACAGAAGCTATATGGTATGACTTGTCATGTAGGGGGTGTAATTATAGGATTTAAGCAATTGTATTTAGATAGGTTTATTAGAGTACATGGTAATAAGATTTTAGAGATAGCTACAATATGACATACATTTTCCCGCTTAATAATTCTGATGCGAGAATAATAAACAACATGTATTTCTATAGGCGAACTAAACAAATTTATCCATCAGCTATTATAGTATTTTATAAAGATAAGTTACTTGCGACAACGTTTAGGCGACTTACTACAGTATTTGTAGGAAGATTACCATGACACATTTTATTCTAGAACATTACCAAAGTAGATTTGTACAGTTACATAAACACCAATATATTTATTTAAATTGTGTTTCATGGCGGCGTAATATCTTTGAAGATAACTTTATTAGTGTTGGAGCTAAATCAAGGCAGCAAGTAGATATTAAGTTAATGGATTAACATGACTTACTTTAAACCTAAAGATTTGATTAGAGAAATAAAACTTAGTGAAGGTATAGCCGCGCATATGTTTTCCACAGTTGGGGTAAAGAATGAGTATGAAGATCCTTTTATGTATATCACCACAAAAAGTTATGAAGATGGCGATATCAGTATATTTATAGGGATGACATGACTTATACAGTTTATATTAAGAATAAACCACTAAAGGCTCGATTTCAGTATATACGTTTTAATTCTTATACTGACGTGATATTAAATCCCAATTGGACAATAGGTGTTATTTTTACAGACAGTTTTATTACGATTGGTTTAGATACTTATTCGCATAATATTCCTGATATAACTATTAGATTAAGTAATTAACATGACACACTTTGTTACTCATCTTGGATTTAACCGGTATATTGCTGCAGGTCCTTTTTATATACTCTTGAATAATAGAAATAGCGGCCCGCGTGGTAATTATGAAGATAACTTTGTTATGTTTGAGCGGCCATTAGATCCAGACTATACTACTCATGGTATTTACATTGACTTACTTTAACTTAAAGAATTAACATGACACATTTCGTTAGAATCAAGAAGCGAAATAACTATGCCACATTACGTATTCCCAACTTTTACCTTTATTTACATCCTAAGATAATACTGGGTAAAGTAATGTATAAAGATAACTTTATTGAGAGTAAGGGGTTAGTTACGAAGAATAGTAACAATGTAGATGTGGTATTACTATGACTATTTTTAGGATTGGCCAGCGAGTTTTTTTGTGTGACTATCGGTTAGGTTTTGAGCTTCCACCTAATATACATATAACAATTAATTATTCACTTAAAGATAACTTTGTTAATATAGGTTCTTGGATTCATAGTAATTGGTATATACGAGTAATCAAAGTAACATGACTCACTTTAATCTGGGTAGATGTACTCCCGGCTTACAATTATATGATTTCTACTTAGACAAATACATACATAACCCCGTAATATTCTCAGATGGTTTTATGTATTTAAGTTATTGGACGCATACAGAGCCTAAAGCTAGGGTTATAGAGAATCTAAGTGTGTGTAGGAATAAAGTATGACTTATCTTGACTTTAATAAGACTTGGTTTCTAGATCAGGGTTTCTATTATTTTTATATCTTGAGCAAACATCCTAATAATCATACAATACTTAGAATCAACCCTATATATATAGATGTGTTTTTAAATATAAGTGAGAAGCTAGTTTTAGAAGATTATGGGGAGGATTTTTATATAACTTTAACTCCACAATCAAAGGAACTGAAATGAAAACGATCACACAAGCTAAAGTTGATAAGATGCGTGAGGCACAATGGGCTTGGATTAATTCCGGTGGTACTAAGGTCACTAAAGCTGACTTTAGCCACTGTATCTTAGCCGGAGTAGATTTGACTAATTTCCCTTTTAGGGGTGCTGATTTTACCGGCGCGGATTTTACTGATGTTATACTCAAAAGTGGTTATATTGCTAGTGCTAAGTTAGATAACATTACAGGTCTTCCTCAGATTGATCCTAAAGAATTAATTCAGTTATTAATTAATCATACTAATTCTGGTAGGTATAATCAGTGTTGTTGGTTTGGGCCTTCACATTGTTTGGGTGGGGCAGTTAGTCTTGCTTTTAATAACTGTAATCATAATATGGCTTGTTTGATTATTAAACAGGCTCTGCCTGAATTTAATCTGCAGGTATTATATACGTGTACTAAAGAGGCTGCGCTGAAGGAGCTACATCGGGTAGCTATGATTTACGGTGTGAGATTTACTTCTTAAAGGAGATCCAAGATGAACCCTGTTGAAGAGCTTTCTATTGAGTTTGTTGAACACGCTGCTGAGTTGATTCCGCCTGCAACTAAAGCCGCTGAGATCTTTCCGCAGTGGGCTAATTACTCTGTGCAATTAATTGTTATTCTTCCTGCTATTTCTGGTCAGAAGTTACACCCTTTATTGTGTATACCAGAAGGGTATGAATGTTCACATTCTAGATACGTTGGAGGATTTATGCTTGCTCCTAATTGGGGTATGCGTAAAGCTATAACTCTTCCGATTAATCCTAAAAGGGTGTCAACATTTCATTATTCTTCTGAACAAATTGTGGGAATAACTGAAGCTGAGGCTAAAGCTAAAACTTCTAAGCAAATATCGGAGTATTTGCACATCCTCCGTTCTGTAAAGGATTATAACTCTAAGCCGAAGCCAACAATCACAACCTACAGGATTTAAAGGCTGTCTATGACTTATGCGGTAACTTCTTATAGTAATACTATTAAGATTGGTATTGTTTACTTTATATATACTCCGGGAATACCAGAGACTTATTATTATTTAGATAAGTTTATATGTTTTGGATGTATCTATGGATGTCATGTAGTTTGGAAGTTTATATGACGTATTTTATTATTAAGTATTCAATGAAACTTACAGAATGTTCTAGTTATGTTTTAGAGGCGGCGGATTACTGGCAAGGTATTCCTTACACTAATTTATATTTAGATGAGTTTCTTGTAGGCCGATCTTGTCATGCAGGTACAAAATGACACATTTTATAACAGCATTAAAAGATACATATAATATCGTTCTTGGTACAAGGTTAAGAGTTAATCTATTACATGAAACTTATACAAACATGGTTATATTATATCAAGATAAGTTTATTACTAGTAATAATGCTCATGCAGGCACAAATATATTTATTACTACACGGTTATGACTTATATAGTTGTTAGACAACCGGTAGTTCATATTCCTGGTAAATTCCTTAAGGTAAATTTATCTAATAGAAGTTCAATAGCTTATTGTTTTTATTCGGATAGATATATACGTCTATCTGATGTTGTTACATTACAAAATTGTGCAATAGTACATGTGTTTAGGCCATCATGACTTATTTTATTAGCAAGGATAATAGTCCTCGAATACAACTTACTAAGTTTGTTTGGTTAAATTTCGAGTCAAGGTTACCAGGTATAGTATACAAGGACTATTTTATTATACGCAAAGATAGTTTTCGTAAACCATTAGAGTATAAGGTTATCATTTCTCAAGTTGTTCCCATGAAATCGTAAAGGTTTTTCTAGTGTTCAAATTCAAATCCTCCACAAGTCCTCAATATATCACTACCATCAACAAACTCACTATTAGATTTGAGAACTTTGGCACACAAGTATTTAAAGATGGGTTTCTTACAGTTGGCTTTTCGGTTACTCATATCTTTTTACACAACCATATATTTTTGTTATGACTTATTGTTTCTTTGAGACTAAATATTTTGATGATTTTGATATTGTATTAGTTTCCCCACCAGGAAATCTTAAATTATATATAGGTAACTATTATGTTGGGAATTACCGGCAAGATAAACCTCATGATAGGTATGATACTTACATGGGTAAATATATTTACTTGCATAATAGTGCAATACAATTATACGTAAAACGAGGATGGGAATAATGACATACTTTAACTTTCCACCTCCCGGTATTTATTCTAGTAATGATGATGAGACATTTAATATTACCGTAATATATACAGATAGATTTGTAATTATATTTAATTGTGTATATTATAAATCGGCCGCGGTAACAACCTACTTGAAAGTAATTTGAGAATTTAACATGGGACTTTATTTTACAAGTGATCAACATTTTGGTCACAAGAACATCATCACCTATGAGACTAGACCTTGGCGAGATGTTGATGAAATGACAACGGGTTTAATAGCTAATTACAACAGTGTAATTAGTGATGATGATACGGTATATTTTGTAGGGGATTTCACCTTACAATTTAGATATGCCGCCGCAGTATTACCCAAACTAAAAGGTAATAAACAATTATATATGGGTAACCATGATAGTTGTCATCCCGCCTTTAAGTTCAAGGATAAAACTGCTACAGTACAACAGTATTTAGACATTGGCTTTACTAAAGTCGCCTTGTCTAAATCCTTGGTTTTAGCTAATGGTAAACGAGCATTTGTAACACATGTACCTTATGATGATATGAGGTATCCTCACTTTGCTGCCGTCAGAGGAGAAGAGGATATTCTAATCCATGGACATGTGCATAGTGCATGGCGATTAAAATACTATAAGAATATTCCTATGTTTAATGTGGGAGTAGATGTTAATAATTATTTTCCTATTAGTGAAGAAGAGCTTATTAGTACGGTGTGGCCTAGTTAATAGCACAGTTCACATTGTGGAATCCCCTTTCTTTAGGGAGGGGAAGGATGTCAAGTTTAGATGACGGTACATAGGTAAAATATAAATGGAAGTAAAATTAACACCCGGGCAGGTAAAAGCATTAGTAACTTATATTATGTTTACTACTAGTGTAATTCAGTTATTTAAGAAAGATGAATATGTAGAATATGATAGAGTTCGTAGAGTCTATGGCGGCATTGAGAAAATGGTAGCAGATTTACTTGATGTTGAAGTAGAAGTTCAATTAAAACAACTTTTGGGAATTGAAAGAAAGGTGTGAAATGGACACTGTATTTTTATATAGTGCCACTTATTTACCTTTAGGTAAGCTTTCGTGGCGCAGGGCTTTAATGTTATTGTATTCAAATAAAGTTGTAGCATTAAATCCTGGTACTACTGAAGGAATTACTGTTAGAGGTTATAACTATACCTATTTCATTCCTAATAGATTAAGACTTATTAGTAGTAATATGGAGCGGCAATGGAAGATCCCGAAGGTTACCCGCAAAGCGGTTATAAAACGGGATGAAGATACTTGCCAGTACTGCGGAGATAAGAAGTATTTAACAATTGATCACGTTATTCCTACCTCTAGAGGGGGAAGAAATGTGTGGGATAATGTAGTTACTGCTTGTAAATCCTGTAATAATTTTAAAGCAGATAAAACTCCAGAAGAATCCGGAATGAAATTAATGCGTAAACCCGGCCCACCAATGCATCCTATGTTATTACTAGCAAATCAAGAGGAAGTATGACACTTATAGATCAGATTGCAAAGCTTGAAAATGATATAGTACAGTTACAAAATCGTAGTGATCTTGATGCTGGTTATGTAAGTTCATTAACTTGTGAATTGGAAGATGATTTGGCCGCTCTTAAAAGTAAACTACAGCAAGAACAACTATATTCTCCTAAGGTAGAACTATAATGGATAGTCAAACTAAAGCTTTGGAATTAATCCGCCGTGCTTGTGAAGCTGTTATTACATCGGATGATACCGGGTATGAAGATGAGATCTATAATATCTTACATATTTATAGTTTGGTCACTGCTGAAACCCCAACTGAATATGATGTGCTTGAATTAATCGATAATGAAGAATTTATCTTGAGCTGAACAAATGTCAATATTAATTAATAAGAAATGCTTTGCCTCTTCCCAATTTGGTGGAGGTGAACGCTATGTTAAGTTAACTAAATGTAAACAGATTAAAGATAATAAGAATATTATCTATATTGATTTACCACTTCGTAATAGTAATGATGTCATGGAATTATTACTTCTGAGTAATGCCATTGATGAATTCTATGGAGATGAAATGCGTAAGGAATATTTCTTAGGTTATATTCCTTATGGTAGACAAGATAGAATCTGTAGTGAGGGGGAATCCGATTCTCTAAGAGTCTTTGCACAATTATTAAACATGTGTAATTTCAGGAAGATTTACACTATTGATCCACATTCTGATGTAAGTCGTGCAGTTATTAATAAACTAAAAGTTGTTAATAATCATGGCTTAGTATTAGAAGCTTTAGATGATTTTACTGAAGTACAAGAAGATGTTGTTCTGGTATGTCCTGATGCAGGTGCTTCTAAGAAGTTCCCTTCATTAATGACTGCTGTTACACAGAAATATCCTAACATGTCTAAGGATTTTATTGCTTGTAGTAAAGTAAGAAATCCTAATGGCGGGCGGGTAGATAAAGTTACTATTAATAATGGTAATGTGGAAGGTAAATACTGTGTGATTGTAGATGATATTATTGATGGTGGTAGAACCTTTATAGAATTAGCTAAAGAGTTACGTCAAGCTGGTGCTTTAGAAGTATCCTTGATTTGTACTCATGGTATCTTCTCTAAAGGATTTACAGAACTACAAACACATCTTAATAGTATTTATGTTACAGATACTTTCTGTACTCCTGAATTTGTTAAAGATGTTTCTGATTTTGTTGTTTTATTGGATTGGCGGAAGTTTATTACTACAAACGTTATTGAGGTAATTTCATGAATACTCTCTATAGAATTGACGCATATAAAGTTGGACATGGTAACCAATATCCAGATGGTCTTACACAACTCTATAGTTATTTCGCCCCGCGTAAAGCTGCTTATGACAATCAAATAGTTTGGTTTGGCTTACAAGCATTGCTCAAAGAATATCTATGTAAGCCTATTACTAAAGCCATGGTTCGGGAATACCTGGATTTAGTTACTGGAGCTTTAGGTCCCCTGCCTGAAACTACTATTAAACAAATGGAAGCATTGGGTAATTTAGGTTACTGGCCTTTAAAGATTAAAGCGCTACCTGAAGGGGCTGTGGTTGGTAAAGGTACTGCTTGTATGACTATTACTAACACGCTTCCGGAGTTTGCTTGGACGGTAACCTTCTTAGAATCTCTCTTGCTTAAGGTGTGGTTTAGTTCGACTGTTGCTAGTTATAGTGCTCAGTATTATCGTGTAGCTAAACACTTCTCTGATGTTACTTGTGATAATGATCTGCATATGCCTTGGGCTGTGCATGATTTTAGTTATCGCAGTGTAAGTTCTGAGGAATCTGCTGCGCGTGGTGGGGCTGCTCACTTAATTAAGTTCCAAGGTACTGATACTTTACCTGCTATTAAGTTTCTGCAGACTTATTATCCTACTTGTAATCCGAATACTCTTATTGGAGGTTCTGTACCGGCTACTGAACACTCTGTGGCTTGTAGCTATAAGCCTACTGAAGATTCTGTACTCAATGAGTTGGCATACATGAATGCCATGTTAGATAAATATCCTACAGGAGTTTTATCTGTAGTATCTGACACGTATGATTACTACCGCACCCTCACACAGTTATTACCCCGGGTTAAAGAGCGCATCTTAGCCCGAGATGGTAAGTATGTTGTGCGCCCTGATTCTGGAGATCCTGAGACTATTATCTGTGGTGATCCTAATGCTCCTATAGGTAGTCCTGAATACAAAGGTTCTCTGGTACTTCTGGATGAACTCTTTGGTAGTACCTTAAACAGCAAAGGTTATAAAGTACTTAATCCTAAGATTGGTCTCATCTATGGTGATGGGATGTTCTTAGGTAGGTATGAAACTATCTTGGCTCGTATGGAACGTATGGGTTATGCTAGTTCTAATCTTGTTGTAGGTGTTGGTGGTCTGTTAGTTCAGAATCATTCCCGAGATGATGCTGGCTGGGCCTCTAAGGCATCTTTTGCCATTATCAAGGGTGAAATAGTATCTTTACAGAAAGACCCTGCTACAGATCATTCTAAGAAGTCTTACAAAGGATTAATCCAAGTAGTAAAGACTGTTAATGCCGGGTATGTAACTGTAGATGATGTATCTCCAGAAGAAGAACAGTTAGGCGAACTGCAAGTAGTCTTCCAAGATGGCCTGTTATATAAGAACTGGTATCTAGAAGATATTCGTAGCCGCAAAGACTAATACATAAAGAAAGTAGCCGGGATTTAATTCTCGGCTACTATTTTAAGAGGTATAAACTTAAAAGAATTATTGACTAATCTGAGCATAGAAGTTATATAGACTTCCTTTATATAATTCAATAGTAGGTTTGTTAGAACTAATAGGAACAGAAACTAGTAGACCAGAACCAGATGGATCTGTGGTACCAATTTCAGCACCCATAGAATTAAGTAAAGCTACTTGGAAGCCATCAGGAGTAGCATTAGAATTAAACGGCCCGCTATAACTAAATTGGAAACTAAATGTAAGCTTATCTGTAAATGTAACCGGGAAAGTTAGGTTAGCGAAATTACCTAAACGGTTATCATCATTAAGTTTATAAGTATTGGTAGCAGTCTTAGTAACATTACCATCTAATGTAGGAAGAGTATTACAAGAAACACTACTAACAATAACTAAATTAACTCCGGTAGAAGTATCGCCATCGGCAAAGGTAAATCTAATAGCTCCGGTTACTTTAGATAACCCGGGAGTATTAATAGTAACTTTATATACTGGTGAAAGCATTATGATCCTTTAAACAAATATGATTTAAGTATAACACAGAAATCGGAATGGAGGAAAGGTCATGTTGCACTTATTGTTTCGGTCTCAAGTGGTCTTCTAGTAGCTCTCCAGCTCAGAAGACTGCTTGAGTTCATTGTTTAACCGTTCTGTTCAACTAATCAAGGAGAACTTTCATGAATCCACGCAACACTGATTGCCTTTATAATGATGCTGCTAATCTTGGAAATCCTAAACAATATTTAGAGCTACCTCCATCTCTAGTGCCAACCTTATTTGCTAACTTACAAGATGATCTCAATCTTATTATTGAGCAGACTTGTGGAGTTGCTCCTGATATATCTATTGCAGAACTACTGGGTTATGGTTGTGATCTGTGTGACTAAACAAAGGAGGCTTGATGGACAATCAATTGGCTTTGGCTCAATGGTACTTGGAGCAATACGGGGAGTCGTATAAGCTTATGCAGCTCCCTCGGATTAAACAGCTTAGGTTTAGTCATACACAACCAAAGGCTACTTATATAGCCATTTGTGTGGATGATGCTACTCAAGTAGAAAGTATTGAACAACTTCCATTAGAGTTTTATTATCAAATAGAACTCTCTAAGATTGATAAACAGATTATTCTTGATCTATCTATTAAGAAGAATCCTGTTTTACGAGCTGCTAAAGGTGTTAAGAGTTTATTAGGTTATTATAATATTGATGAAACAACTGCAGTATCTGTAGTTGTTTATGCTCAAGATAAATTACAATTAGCTTTTACTATTATGGATTATAACGTATATGGTTACAGCAAAAATATCAACGCCCTTACAGGCAAAGCGAACTTGGACTAATCCTACAGAGAAACAACGTGTAGGATCTACTACTAGTGAATTAGTATTTAATGCTATTCAAGATAATCCTAACTCAAATGCATTGGAATTAAAGAAGTTAACTAAGTCTAAAAATGTATGGGAGATTAGAGGTTTTATTGCAGATCTGGTAGAGAAACATTTAATAGAAGAAACAAGTGAAGATGAGAAAGGTAAACAATATAAGATTAAAGGAACTTAATCATGGATGAGGTTAAATCATTTCTAATAGGTTATTTTACAGAACTGTGGCAAGATAAACCTATGCTAGGACTTATAGCAAGTATTGGTGTATTAAATATTGGTGTTTATTCTTTATTCTATGGCGGGACTAATCTATTAGCATTACTATTTGTATTTACATTTAGTACTGTTATGACCTTAGTAACTTCTATGGCTACTGTGCTTTCTATTTATTACAGCTACGAAGAAGAGGAAGATATACATGAAGACGAATGAATTAGAGTTGTTTGTTGATTATCTTAAAACAGCATATGAAGATGAAGAAGTACTTACTGATTGGGTTTTGGGTTCTCTAACAAGTACTGGAATCAGTTGTATACTTCTAGCAGTATTTACTCCACAAGCACTTACTATAGGTAATATATTAGGTATTGCTGTTGGTGGTCTAATTACTGAAATTGGAAATGATTACTGTCAGTATAGGTTTAATTAACAAGAAGGATTAAATGTCTAAGGTCTTCTGGCTTTTCATCGCCGCGTTAATTGAAGATATAACTACCCAGTTTATTCTTCTGATTAATCTATTAGTATACATACTTATGTATATTAGTTGGGGTTATCAATTCGTAGGCCTGTTGAGTTTCTGCTGGGTTTTGTCTACAAGTTTGGTGTGGGGTTTGTTAGCACTTTGTTATGATTACTTTAAGGAGATTGAATCAAATGAATCAAACGAATAAATATCTCATAGCTCTTAAAGTAGATCTACAAACTCAATGGTGTGTGCTATTGATTCTGATAAATGTTTGTTGTCTGTTTATTATACCCGGCTTGCACAATTTTATTGCGCTATTACTACTTGCATTCTTAACTGAAGAATGTGTTAATGATTTCTTTAGGGATTACTAATGATGAATAAATATCTTACTGCTCTCAAGTCTTATTTACCTACACAAGCTTTTACTGGATTAACTCTTATAAATGTGTTCTGTTTAGTTAGTTCTTTATTTCAACCTTTTGGTGTTATTCAATTAGCTAATCTTGTTAGTACCTTACTGCTTATTATTATAACTGAACGAACTGTTAGTGATTTTAGTAAGGATAAATAAATGGCTTTGACTATAGATTTCCCAGAAGTAAAAGAGATTACTGAAGCTTCTGTATTACCTGAGAATATTAAACGATTCTTCTTACTTAATGATATAACTTCAGTAGGATTTCAACAGCATCAAAGTAATATAGCTATTCCTTATAATAAGTTTTCAGGAACTTATTGTGTGGTTATTGAACTTACAGATGGGGTTAAATTAGCAGATTCAGTTACTATGTTTAATAGTCAAATGGGTTTGTATCAAAGATTGGAAGAAGGTAAGTTAGGATATATTGTCTTAAGTTATCAATCACATTATTACTTATTGGAATTAACATGAAGTTTAATCGCATTGGTTTAGATTTAGATGGTGTTGTAGTAGATTGGAATGCTTTGTGTGCTCAAATAGCTGAGACTTATTTTGGCTATACACATTTTCCTAAAGGTAAAGAAGTTAATAGCTGGCGATTTATGGATACAGTTCCGAAATTTAAAGATATCTGGAAAGCTTTGAATGATAATCCTGAATTGTGGTTACAAGCCCCAGCATTAGTAGATCCTAATCTGATTAACTTATTACCTGTAACTATGTTTATTACTCACCGTCCTATTAGCAGTGAGATTAGTAGACAATGGTTAGATATCTTTAATATTCAGGCAAATGCGCCTGTAATTACTGTTAAGAATAGTAATGATAAGGTTCTCTTCGCAAATAACTTTGATGTATTTGTGGATGATAAACCAGAAACCATTCGGGTATTCCTTATGAATGGACATTATGCTTACCTGATGGATCAGCCGTGGAATAAAGAAGCTACTGATCTAGATGATTATAGACTAACAGATCTGAGTGATTTACTGTAATGTTATTTAAACCTCCAGGAATTCCTGCAGTAGATATTCCTAATTTCTTATTAGAGGATATTGATGCTAGGATTTTAGAAATAGCTACTGAATTAAATATCTCTACAGGATTAGCTAAGCAAGTTCATTTATTACGCGCCGGTGCAAATTATACTGCACAAGCTGAAATAGAATTACTACAAAGTATTACCGGGGAAACTTATGTTTGATGAATATGATAATACAATCAAGCTACCTAATCTAATTGGGTTACCTTGGATTAATGCCAAAGAATTGTGTAAAGAATTGGGAATAACTGTACAAGAATATACTCCACTTACTTGTGATTTCTTACAAGATCGCATTGTAGTTGAATTAGATTCGGATGATATTGTTATTAGACAATGCGTAGGTTAAAGCGATCGCCTGTCACGCGAGAGATCACCGGTTCAAATCCGGTTGGGGCTGTTATTAATTGAGAATTTAAATGCAAGTGACAGTTAGATATAGACCTCCCGGATATTTAAAGACTGATAAGTCTCCTTACGACTGTTTTAAACGTTAAGCTTTTGCTCCATCCGCTAGGTTACAACCTTGGGACTTAGCGGTTTCTTCTTTTCATGGCGCGCCCCAAATCTTGGTGTTAGTAGCTCAGCGGCAGAGCGTTCGCTTCCGATTTGCGAGAGGCGTGGGTTCGAATCCCACCAAACACCCTTACACATTCACAACAAGGAGAGATACGTTTAGTTAAAGTCATGGTGACTGTAGCACAAAGGTAGTGCGTCCGCATGATCCGCGGGAGATATTGGTTCGATTCCTTTCATGTCACCCTTTTAGTTTAATTCATGGCGGTTGTAGCTCAGTGGTAGAGCACCTGTATATAGCACAGGGGGTGTATAGGTTCGACTCCTTTCAACCGCCCTTTCAAACACACAATCTGGAGCTTAAGATGAGTTCTCTTTTTCATGATACCTTAACAGCGAATGGTACACAGTTAAATGATGGTAATGGCCTCTTAATTAATTTAGAAGTTGTTACCGGAGCTGCTTCTAAATGTACTCTTGATAAAGAAATAGCAATCACAAGACTTATTGCTAAACGCTATAATTTATTTATACCAGCAATACTTAAATTGACTGAGGCTGCAGTTAAATTAGTTGCTTCAGGTAATATCGAAGCGGCTGCTGATATTATGGCGTTTGTGAAGGAATTCTATGTAGATGAAGTGGATAGTTAAACTTATGACGTGCTCCCACCGCCAATCCTAACGGGTCTGGCGGGGGCTTCTCCCTATCACTAGAGAGACTTCCTGCTTCATTGGCTGGGCAACCCCTAAGCCTCCACAGGCTGACACCGTGAGTCCCACGGTGCATAGCGCACGTTCTAGGATATTCCGAGCTGCATTCACATCCCGGTCTAGCTCTAGTCCACACTTCGGACATTCATGAGTACGGATGCTGAGGGTCTTAGGAACCTTTGTCCCACACCCTGAGCAATCCTGACTTGTTCCCCAAGGATTGACTTTTATGACTAGCTTGCCGCGTTTTACCGCCACTGCTTCTAGTTTTTGTAGGAACGCTCCCCAAGCTGCATCTAGGATTGACTTAGCTAGCCGGGTTCTAGCCAAACCCTTGATGTTCAGGTCTTCCACCGCTATCAAGTCGTACTTGCTGCACAAGTCATGCGCCGTGTTGTAGTGGAAGTTCTCACGCTGTCTTTGGATGCGTTGATGTACCAGGGCTACCCGTTTCTTCTGCTTTACTGCATTCTTGCTCCCCTTTTGTTGACGGGCTAACTTGCGCTGCTGACGGGCTAAACGCTTCTGAGCCTTGCGGTAGATGTGCTGTATCGCAACTGCATCACCCTCAGAAGTAGTAAGGAACTCCTTTAGCCCAACATCCACACCTACTGCTGTCTTGACCTCCTCACAGGGCATTGGAGCGGGGATGCTCGTATCTTCCAGGCTCAGAGAAACAAACCAACCGTCTACTTTGTGAACCACCGTAGCGGTCTTGATGACAAACCCTTCAGGAATCGGACGATGCAGGATAACGGGCATCACACCGATTTTAGAGAACTTTATCACCTCACCTAAGAGATGCACCCCGGCTTTAGGGCAGTTCACACGGGGGAAAGTAAAAGAACGAAGCTCATCAGTTTTCTTGAACTGGGGTCGTCCTGCTCTCTTCCCTGTGGCATCAGGTTTAGTCCACCTATCCCAAGCCTTATCCAAGCGGATGAGGTTCTGTTGCTGCACCTCTAGGTAAATATCCTTGTACTCGGGGAATAGAGCCTTGGTTTGCTTTAGGTCTCTAGCCTGAGTGTAGTAGTTGGGTCGTTCCGGAATCTCACCAATCGGGCAACTACGCAAGGAACAACGGTCAATCGGGCTACGGGTACGACGTAGGTAGTCCAAACGCTGACCTAGTGCATAATTCCAGTGCTGACGTAAAAGCTCTAGCCAGTGAAGCATCAAGGCTTCCTGTTCTGGTGAGGGCTTAATTCGGTACTGGTGAGTAAGACGCACGGAGCAAGACTTGAATGACTACCTCTTTATTATACCAAGAGACTCTTGGTATAATAAAGAGGTAAAGGAAAGCGGCTCACCTACCAAAGTACACCGCTCTCCAATTACACAAACTATAGGTGATCAATGAATGTTTTAGAAGCGGCTATACAATTAAAAGCTATATTAGGTTGTACTATTATGCGTGCTGTTCAATACTTACAAGAGATCAAACCTTAGGAGGTCTTATGAATAAATTAAGTTTATTAATTGAACAAGAGTTGATAGGTGTTAGTCAGGAAGAATTAAATTCTTTTAGATTCTGAGATTCAACAGCGCTGTAAAGATATGTTATAATAAAAGTATAGGGAAAGCTGGCAGAGCATGGCCGATTGCAACATTCTACTAAAGTGTCGGGGCCGAGAGGCTCCCCTGGGTTCGAATCCCAGGCTTTCCTTTGGTGATTGGGGAGTTATCAGATCTGGGATCTGCACCGCCTTGAAAGCGGATGGAGCGCGGAAGCGCTTGGAGTTCGATTCTACCAGCTCCCCGTAGATTAATTTAACTTTGGGGCATGGGACTGCTAGGAGTGGTCGTCTGACTTGCAATCAGAATTTCAGATGAGTTCGATTCTCATATGTTCCAGTTACATACAGGATAAGTGAATGAAAGTAAGAATTAGTAGCCGACTACTTGCTGATGAACCTATGGATAATAATTCATATATTGTGATCAGTATTACAGGGCATGAAGATAACTATGATGCCGGATTTGCATTAACTCCTGATCAAAGTTCTAAGTGTAAAGGTGTACTTAAATTACGCTTTGATGATATTACAGAAGATATAGGTACATATCTCAAAGCAATTACTAAAGAACAAGCTTTACTTATTAGAGCTTTTATTAATTGCCATAAAGATACTGTAGATTATTTATTAGTTAATTGTGAGGCAGGTATAAGTAGATCAGCAGCTATTGCTGCGGCGGCTTTATATTTGGATGGACAAGATCCTAATATAATCTTTAATGATCCTAATTATATTCCCAATACCACGGTGTATAAAAGGGTTACAGGTATTTGGGATTACTGGGAAACTACTTAAAGGATAATTACATGGAATACTTTCTAGATTCATCTCCTACTGATCTTCAGGGTATTAGAGCAGAAGAGACTTCTAAGTTTACTCTGGAAGAACTTGGTATAAGGTTTCTGCAAAGAATTTTGGCTACTTCTTCTGAAGAACAAATAGGTAATCAGCTTAAAGTTCTAAAGGATGTTTATGGCATGTCTGAAGAAATAATTCTAGAAGTTGTAGAGAAGTTTAATAGTGGAGTTGATGTGCAATCATGATGATGTATCCAGTTTTTGATCAATCACCATTAAAAGTTTGTGAGCGGTTTGCCCAAGTTCATAATCATTATAGTGCTTGCACTTAGGGTCAGGTAGTTCATATGATATAAAACCTTAGGAGTTCTTATGACTGAAATAGAAAGGTCTTTGCTATTCTTTATAGCAGATGCAATTGCTGCAGTGGATATTAAAGATATTCCTGGTGTTTTATCTGTTATAGATGGAACTAATATGTCTAGTCGCTTTATTACTGAACTGGATATCTTGCGTAATAGTTCTGATCCTAGAGATGCTGCACAAGATATGCGATGTAGACTTCGTTAACCACTTGGAGAAATTAGATGAGTGATGTAATTGCTAATTTGATAGAGGCATTACCTGAAGTAATTATGCAACCTATTGCTGCAACTGAAGCACAATTAAATACCCTTTTAGATAATGAAAGGTATTCTGATGATAGTTACGATTTTAGAGAAGCTCTTATCAAAGAAGGTCAATATGTTATTCATCGGTTGTTTGCTTGTTATCATTGGCCACATTCCAACTGTGATTGGGCTGCTATAGTATCCAAAGCTGGTAAGTATTAGATGTACTGAATTAAAGCAAACAATATATTATATATATATTATAATTATCGGCCAAGTTACGAGGCAGTAACTTGGCTACTCCCACCCCTTTTTGGAAATATAAGATGTTCATTGATTACAATTTACTCATAGCCAACTGTGAGTATGAAGAGACTGCAGAAGCCTTCTTTAATGCTTTGGATAATCGATTGGATAAGGTTTCTGTAGAAGCAATCAAACAGTTTATTAGTTTTAGAAAGAGTGAAATGATTGATCCCGACTGTAAATTATATTCGCGTAACCCTTTGAAGAGCATGGCTAATAATAATATCAACAGACGTTTAATAAAGATGGCACAATATGTACTTGACGAAATCGCAGAGAGCAAAACTAAATCTGAACAATCTGTACAAAGTATTATCAACTAATCCTTTTAATCAAACTCCAAAGGAGACTTCATGCAAGACTTCCTAAACTTCCTGTATCAGTATAGTGCTGTAGATATGTCTCCTATCCTTCGGAGAGCCGGTAGTGGAAATTATACTGCTGAAGATTTAATTGCATTAGAACAACATCGTGATGTGTATGATGCTAATCTTGGTGTAGCTGATACCGAATCACAACGAGCTTTATATACTAAGCTAGTTACTGCTATTGATAAACTACTTGATACTTGGTATTATCCTAACAGTCTTGCTGTACAATTAGCTTCTATTGAATCAACTATATTTAATAAGTTAATTCTAGTTAGTATTGGTAGAGTTATTAAAGGCCAGATGACTATTCGAGTTGATGAAACTCAGATCTTAACTCAGGTTTATATCAGAGAAACAGATGATATGAGTCCTAATCAATTAGCTTTTCAATATAAAGCTCATGAATTAAAAGATTATCTTCCTAATGATCCAATCTTTAGACCTTATACTTTTATTATTCTGGATGCTTTAGTCAGCAGATTTCCCGAATATGATATTGTAGAATATGAAGCTAATGGATTTGAATTATTTAGAGAATGATAACTTAGGTTCAGGGGATTTGCTGGAGCGAGCTGTATGTTGCCCTATGGGTGGCTATGAGGGGCAGCTCGTTCCCGCAAGTCTCTGGAGGACTTGAGTGTTGGATATGGGAGTGTGGTGAAATTGGGAAACACAGCGGATTTAAGCTCCGCCGCTTCGGCTTAAGAGTTCAAGTCTCTTCACTCCTATTAAAATTAATAACCACAGGTTTGAAACCATAACAGAGGACTCAACAATGGCTATCAGAATTACCCCCGGGGATATTTCCTGGCGGCGGGATGTTACTTGTGATAATTGTAAAGCTGTCTGGGATTTGGATATAGAAGACGTTCAGGCAGATTACTTTGAGCCGACGTTTTATGATAAGGGAATTCCAAAAGCTTATTTTACTTGTCCGGATTGTTTGGCTGATACCATATTACAAAATGCCCCCCAGACTACAATTAGTAAGTTAACTAAGATAAACGATAACAAAGGATAAATATGTTTAAGAAACTTTTAGCAGCTACATAAAACAAATGAAACCTTTTATTCATGCAGATATTTCAGTTAAGAAGTTCGGTGGTAAATCAGAAGACTACCAAGATATACATGACTTCTTAGACTTCTCTAAAGCCGGTCATCCTGATATGCGCCATCGTGCAGTTACACATCATTCTATTGGTTGCTATTTAGTTGAATTAGCTTTTGGAGTAACTAGAATTAATTCTGATAATAAAGTATATTCTCCTAGAGATGTAGCTGAACAACATATCTTAGATGATTTGGGATGTATTCCTACTCTGAGTCAATGGTTAGATCTTATGCCATTGGAATCTTGGATGGGGCAACCTATTATTCGTTCTCGTACAGTTAGCCTTAAGGATTAATATGAATATAATTAATACTGATACTCAAATAGAAAATATAAAAGAACAAGTAAATACATTTAAATTTACCTTTAAAGAATTAGTTACTAAGATATTTGATCAAAGTGAACAGGTTACCGGCATTACATGGCAGGGTTATACTCCCAGCTATTGTGATGGAGAGGTTTGTAGCTTTGCAATATATTCTATGGAAATGATACCTGATCCTTATTATTTAGAGGTTACGGATTATAAGAATCTTATTCAACCATTATTATATGATCTGGAAAACTTCCTATATGCTAATTCAGGAATCCTACAAATGCTTTGTGGAGAGAATCATAGCGCAATTATTAATCGGGCAACCCCTGATGAAATTACTATAGAAGAATATAATGAATATTAATACAGCAGTAGATCAAGTAGAAGAACATATTAATAGTTTAAAGTTAAAGCTAGATAGATTTAAAGTTGAATTAAGAGCCGAACTTAATAAGATCTTTGATGAGAATCCTCAGGTTATTTCTATTGGTTGGCAAGGAGGAGTTCCTTATTTTAATGATGGAAGTAGATGTCTTTTTGGTATCTATGATGTTATCTTTGAAGTAACTTCTGATGACGATACTGTAGTAGAACAAAGTCTTTACGGAGATGAACCTGTTATATTTGATGAGGATGGTAATATATTAAATGACCTTTGTAGTTTTTTAGCAGATAATAAAGACATTATAGAGATTATGTTTGATGATTCCCATCAAACAAAGATTACTAGAAATAATAGAGAAGAAGTTATAGTAGAAGATTTTTATCCAGATAATTAATTAATATATAAGGAATTTATTATGGCAGTATTAACGCCGCTTGAAGTTTTAACAGAGAATAGTAAGAAATTAGCAGCAGAAATTAATACACAATTACTTGCTTATTGGGGAAGTAATCCAATAACAGTTATTACTAATGTTTATCCTGAAGATGTTATAGATTTTACTAAAAGAATGATAAGTGGTTGGGATGTTACTATACAGTATCTTCCCTTAAATCCTAAGAATGTTAAATCAACTGATCGTTATGTTGCACCTCGGATTAAATGGCTCTTTAGTGCACAATCCCGAGTAGGTAGAAGTCAAAGTGAATACAATATTATCACCTGATGAACTTGCTCAAGCTAGAGACTAATTCAACCACACCTTTCTTCGGAGGTTCTTATAACCCTTGGGAATGGGTGCAAGCCCCGCCATTTATGGCGGCTTTATCCTCCTATATGCTAGGATAATATCATGCTCGGCTAAAACTGAATATCATTTTATATTCTCAAAGGATTTACTATGTCTGTGATTGTTGTTGATACTGAAATGTATAATAGAGTTTTAACGCGGCGTAAAACTGCTAAGATTTCTCCTGATACTCATGAAGCATTATTTGTAGGACCGGCTATAGTTAAAGATCTTCAATCAGCTAATCCAGAACTAGATGTAGTTATCTCTAATGCTTATACAAAGCTATTTGCAGATATTACTTTAGAAGAAGTACAAGCTAATGGCTTTGATACTAAAGAACAATACTTTCAACAAGCTGCTAGATTCTATCCTGTATTTAAAGATCCTAAACCAGATTTAGTTGTTAAGGTTGAAAGGTTTACTTTGGTTGATTAACCTCAGGAGTTCGTCATGATAACCATTCCATTTCCACTTCATGTTAAAGTTGCTGAAGAGATTCGTGAAGGAATTAAGAATGATTGTGGTAGGTGTCCTATATCCTTAGCAATCCAGAAGCTTGTGCCAGCAATTTATAAGGTTAATGTTCATCATAATCTTCTAGTTATTGCCTTATCATTTACTGAGGAACTTAGAATCAAACTTCCTGCAGATGCTATTAACTTCATTCAAAGATTTGATGATGACCAGCAAGTTCTGCCTATAGAATTTATGTTATATGAGTCAGATATTATGATTCCTCAAGCGGAGATAGCATGATAACAACTCTACTTAGTGTGCTCGCTTTCTTACTAGGCTTATGGTTATTTCTTAAAGTTGGGTTGGCCTGTTTAGTTTTATTACTAACTATTCCTATAGCATTAATAGCTTTATTTATAGAGTTTATAATTGGTATTGGATGAGCGCTTTGGTTCTGGCTTGATGCGATGTTTGATAACAACTCTTGGAAGTAATCTATGCAAGGTCTCTGGTTGGGGTTACTTGGTTTGGTTATTGGCGTCGTGAGTTGGTTGGTAATTACAGATAAGATTCAAGTGGAGGATTAAAGTATGAGTTTAGATTTATGGGGAGAATTACCCTCTGTTCAAGTAGATATTAATAGTGACTATCCACTTACTATTCTAAAACAACAGGCAAGATTACTAACAGAGAAGACTTTTAACAATGCCTGAGGTTTATGTGATTCGTCTTTGGCGACTTTCTTTATGCTTTACTTCCTTTCCTACTAAGGAAGATGTGATTAAAGTATTAGAGGAAATGGCAGATGAGCCAAGCTTTAGAGGGCGTGGTATGGTCTATTGGATTAACTTTCTTAAGATCATGACAGAGCCTTGGCTGGTAGAAGTTCCAGGAACTAACTTATGGCAGGTTGATCTTCCTCCCTACGACTCAATCCGAATTGAGAAGTTACAAGTCTGGAACATTTCTAACAGTATCCAGATCAATCTATAGATATACAAGAGGTTATGGATTGGCAATGTAGATTATGTTCCCCTGCACAAGGTTGTATGTGGCCTTCTGCTTGTATTTATCACAAGAACACCCACTTTCAAAAAGCGCTGGCTAATGTGGATAAGCATGTTAAAGCTGAATTAGCTAAGCAGAATTGTGCTGACGAAGTTGTTACTTACAATCCTTAAAGGAGTTCTTCATGAGTGTGTTTAAGGTTACGGTTGGTGAGCATGTGTTTCATTTAGGTCATGCCCCTGATCAAGAAGACTTCTTGGCATACCTGCAGAAGTATGGAGTAAAGCTTGCTCCTACTGTACTTCCTAAGGTTGAAGAAGTCACCAACTCCACTTGTACTACGTGCAATCCTGAATTGGGTTGCCGCTTTCCAGAAGCGTGTCCTTGTAATAATGATCCATATCTACAGGCCGCTTTAGCTAATGTGGATCGGATTGTTGAACAGGAATTGGCTAAGCAGAATCAGGCAGATGAAGTGGTTCATGTTTATTAATTAATGTGTTATAATAGTAATAATTATATACGCCGCGGTGGCGCAATAGTAGCGCAAATAATTTGTAATTATTAGGTTATCGGTGCAAGTCTCGATTCGCGGCTCTTGATTATCTTTGAACTGTGATGTATACTTAAAGAGTATAGTATTACAGTTCAAAGGTATAATTATTATGAATCACTCGGAAGCGGGTAAACTAGGTGCGGCTAAATCAAAAGAGACCTCCACTAGACAAAAACAGGAAAGGATAGATTTATATAATCTTAATCCTACTCTTTGTAAGAATTGTGACGGTGCTCTTACATATGAGCAAAGACATAATAAGTTCTGTAATAGATCATGTGCAGCTACAATTAATAATAATGGTGTAAGAAAACATGGTCAAGATCCTGGTTTATGTCCGGTCTGTTCTAAACCTAAACCTAGACAGGCAAGTAAGTATTGTGGTGTGGAGTGTTATAAGCTAAGTAATTTAAATAAAGGTATAGCTAAGATTAATAATCCTGCAGATAATACTAAAATTATGTGCAATGAGACAATTAGAAAGTACCTCATCCTACAACTTGGTAATAAATGCCAAAGGTGTGGATGGTGTGAAGTTAATCCTACTAGTGGTAAAGTGCCTATTGAACTAGAACATATAGATGGTAATAGTACTAATAATGATCTCTCTAACTTAACTTTATTATGTCCTAATTGTCACTCATTAACATCAACCTATAAAGCTTTAAATGTGGGCAATGGTAGACATAGTAGAAGACAAAGATATAGAGATGGTAAGAGCTTTTAAATAAACATATTATATTAAATAAATTATAGATGACAATCATAAAAGAATGGCCTGTTTTACATGCCAATACAAAGTTAGGTAAATTAAAGTATTGGTTAGTTGAAGTTAGTGATGATGGTTGTACCCATGTTAGCTATTGGCAACAAGATGGTAAAGTACAAACTAAAGTCACACAACGTAAAGGTAAAAATATAGGTAAGAAGAATGCTACTACTCCAGTAGAACAAGCTCTTAAAGAAGCTGAATCTATGTGGCTAGAGCAAAGACAAAGTGGATATGTTGCCGAAGGCGAAGTATCTACTATTAAACCTTTACCTATGAAAGCGCAGACATATGCTTATGGAGATAAACTTCCTGAGTATGTGTATACGCAACCTAAATATAATGGATTAAGAATGTGCTGGTCTAAATCTTTAGGAGCTTACTCTAAGAAAGGTTTGGAATTCGGCGCTATTAAATTAGATATAGATACTGATTATATTCTGGATGGGGAGATTAAACTCCCACCTCCATATACATTTCAAGATACTGTTTCTGCTGTTAAAGCTTATAAAGAAACTACACCTTTATTAATCTATACTATATATGATTTAGTTATTCCAAACATTTCATACACGGATAGATTAGCAGAGCTACAAGCGGTATATGAAGCTAATAAACATCTGGGTAATTTAGAATTAATAGAAACTAATATAGCTAGATCTATAGAAGATATTAAAGCACAGTTCAATAAATATGTTGGTCAAGGTCATGAAGGAATCATGATTAGAATTCCTGATGGCTTTTATGAATGTGGTTATAGATCTAAATACTTATTAAAGTATAAGGACTTTTTAGATAAGGAGTTTGAGATTATAGATGTGGTTGAGTGTGATAATGCCCCTGGTTTAGGTAAGTTTAAATGCTTAATTCCTAATCCGGAAGATGACACTATTCCGCCGCGTATCTGTGATGTAACTCCTGAAGGTCCTATTGAACTAAAACAAAAGTATTTATTAGAGCGCAAAGCTTTAATAGGTAAAATGCTTACGGTCAAATTCCAGGCTTATACAGATGATTTCTCTTTACAATTCTGTACTGGTATTTCTGTAAGAGAGTATGAGTAGTAATAATATAAGGATGTCAACTACCCAACGCTAAATCAGAAGACTGATTATAGCGTGGGCTTGCAACACTGAAGGCAAGACTAAACAGTTGAATAGCCCATAGAGCTATGTAGCCTTACACTCCCTTCTGTGCCACCTAAGCAGAAGTTCCCAGTTTGACTCAATCAGTTGTTGAGAATCGGACTACATAGTGGGCGAGAGGTAGTCGAAAGACAAATACATTTATGGATTATCTCCAATCATGTTAAACAAAAGAGTAGCGGTATTAAGTGTAGACGGAAACCCTCTAATGCCAACTAAGGCATCTAGGGCGAGAAGGTGGCTAGCAGAGGGAAAAGCAAAGGTAGTGCATAACGACCTAAGCATCTTCCAAATTCAGCTAACTCAATCTTCGGGTAATCAGTTACAAGACATGGCACTAGGAGTAGACCCAGGCAGTAGTTTTACAGGGTTAGCCGTACAATCCAAGCACGAAACCTTAGTGGGACTCAACCTAAATCTACCCCGCAAGGAAGTGTCAAGGCGAATGAGTGAAAGGGCTGTACTGCGTCGAACTCGCAGGGGTAGACGCATCAAGCGTAATCTTCCATTCAAGTTACGCAACCATAGGCAGAAACGATTTAATAATCGTAGACAGTCAAAGATTCCGCCTAGCATTCTGGCTTCTAAACAGCTAGAATTACGGGTAATCAAAGAACTGTTTGCCATTTATCCAATCAGCCATGTGTATGTAGAGATGCTGAATAAGTCTTACAGTCCAGCTTTTTCAAGAGCCGCACAAGGACAGAATTGGTTAGTTTCAGTATTAAATCAATTTACGAAGGTGCATTTGGTGAAAGGGTATGAGACTTCTAATACACGGCAATATCTTGGTTTAGTTAAGTCAAAGAACAAAGCCGAACAGTCTCCTACTGCTCATGCTAATGATGGTGTTAGCTTAGCAGCTAGACATTTCATTAGGTACACAGTTTCAAATCTAACTAACAGTGCTGACTGGATAGGAGAAGTTAAGGTAACTAACTTTAATTTCCTGGTGCTATCTAGACTAGGTAATCGACCTAGAAAGATGCACGACCTAACTGTTAACAAAGGTGGTAGACGCGATAGTTATGGAGGATTTGAATCTACCCATCCATACAGAAACGGAGACAAGGTTGAGTATCGCACTAAGAAACTTCACTTAATTGGGATTGTTTCTGCTTGCGACCTCTATCAAATATTTCCGAAACGTCAAAGACTTAAGCAGGGCATTACTGCTAAAAATACGAGACTTATTTCTCGTTCTTGCAATTTATTAGTAAACCATACAAGGAGGACTGCGTTTCCTCCCGACACTGACCTGACTACAGGTACAGTGCGGGTCTCCACGCAGAATTTTAGATGAATTTAACAGAATTAAATATTAATGTAGTATGGCCTCCTAAAGGTCTAACTAAAGTACCAGATAAAGTATATACACATACAGCTATTATTTCTAAAGACTTTACAGATGCAGAAGATGCTTGGGGATTTGTTGATGATATAAAAGCTATCCCTACTATATTAGAAGCAAAGGGCGACTTTAAGAACTTTGAAGTTGTTTGTAGAGTAATAGTAGATATAACTAAGAAAGATACTAATAAAGAAGCCTCACAGACACCATTTAATGCGGCTCTTCTGAGTGTATTAGAGGATTATGAAAATACTGGTTATCTTGCTGATTTTAATTATATTATAGAGGAATAATTATTATGCCCGAGATTAAAATTAATATAGTGCGGCCATCTAAAGCTTTAATAGTGGCTCCAGTAACTAAACCTGTAGTGTCTGAGAAAGAAGATGATGACTATGATACTCAATTAAGTAAATATACATTTACTATTTCATATGAAGCTACTGAATCTCAACAAGAGTCTATGCTTGAACAAATAGAACAACTTGAATGTTACTATGAAGAATTTATAAGTTCTGGTTGGACTGTTGAAAAGTTAGATAAGTATATTGATGAAGATGATGAAGAAGATTAACTAAAAGGAATTGAAAATGAGCCGTCGTAAATTACTGATTAGAGACAAATTTCATAATGCTTCTTGGGCAGGTGTTAATCAAGTAGGAGCACATAGTAGCTCCGGTTTTATTATGCCGTCTAATTTAACCTTTAATGATTTCTTAGCGCAGATTAGTCCTAAGAAAGTAAGTATGGCTGATATTATTACGACTAAGACGGGCAAGACTCGGCGGTTTACTGCTGATGGAAAGGTCGCTGCCCCGCTTAGGAATAATATTATTAGTTGTCCTATTAGTAATAAGACATTTAGTTCTTGGAAACAAGCGTTGAATAAGAAAGATAAACGATAATAAATGTGCCGGTTTTCTTTTGGTGCGGAATATAAATTACAGTTGGGGCCGGTGCTATTTGTGTACCGGCTTCATGGTAAGAAGTTTGAATATAATAAACATAGAAATACTAATAGATATAAACATTGGAATGAAGTTTACAAAGATGAGTTTGTTGTCGCCGTTGAATGATGAGGAATTGTGTTCACAGATCTAACGCCTTTAAAATCGATTTACCTTTACCTGTTTAATAATCATGATCAAACCCCTGATCAGATTGCCGCTGGTTTACAAATGTCTAAACGTACCGTTAACAATCAGTTAATGGAATTGCGGAATTGGAATTTGGTAGAGGTTACTAATGGTAGCTGGAACTGTATTCAGGACTCAGATACTATTACAGAAGAAGAAGCTTTAGATATCTTTGCACACTTGGTTGATGAAGGTTTTGAACACTTAGCTAGTTGATCCTCTTGTTAAATGCTATAATATATCTAATAAATATTTAGGTATGTTATATGACATTATTAGTTAACTTATTTGCTGGCCCGGGTACAGGTAAATCTACAATGGCGGCAGAACTTTTTGCTGCGATTAAAAAGCAACATATAAACTGTGAATTAATTACAGAAGTTCCTAAAGATTATGTTTGGGATGGAGCTTTAGATCTACTTAATAATCAAGTATTAATCTTAGGGAATCAGTATCATAGAATCTTTAGAGTATTAGATAAAGTAGAGATTGCTATTATAGATAGCTCTATACTTTATGGATTAGTTTATAAGTCCCCTAAGTTACCTAAAAGCTTTGATGCATTTGTATTAGATCTATTTAATTTACATGATAATTGTAACTTCTATATTAATAGAACTGACTTCGGAGTTTATCAACAAGAAGGTAGAGTTCAATCTCTTACAGAAGCTATACAAAAGGATAAAGAAATTAAAGATATGTTAGATACACATAATATAAAATATAATACTATTCCTGCTTTCTATACTCCTATTCCGGAAGTATTAAAGGCTTATCAGGAATTGAAAGAATAATAATATATGAGTCAGGAATTTATAAATAAGTTTAAAGATTTATTAAATCAATATGATGTTATTGTGGATAGTACCGCGCCGCTATACTTTGTGTTTCATCCTCAAGTAGCGGTGCTTACTGAAGAACAGTATGTTAGGTTTAAGATGGAACCTACAGGTAAGTTAATATTAGATAGAAATATAGAGGATATATAAAAGTTATGCTATTAACAGCTACGAATAATAAATTAGATAGTAATTTTATTCCAGCGCAATCATTAGATTTTGGTATTGATGAGAACTCTTTTGAAGTTATTATTGATATTCTTAGAAATAAACTATATGAATTTAAAATCAGAACTCTTGTTCAAGAATATATGTGTAATGCTAGAGATGCACATAGAGAGATTAATCAAACTAAACCTATAGAAGTTACTGCTCCTACGGTATTTGAACCTACTTTTACTGTTAAAGATTATGGCCCCGGATTATCTCCTGAAAGAGTTAAAGAAGTCTTTGTAAAGTATTGTGCTTCTACTAAACGCGGAAGTAATAATGAAACTGGTGGATATGGAATTGGTTCTAAATCAGCATGGGCTTATACAAGCGCTTTTGTAATTATTACCAGATATCTAAACCAAAAGTATACTTATTATGCACATCTTGGTGATACTAATATCGGGCAACTTGATTTAGTATCTTGTGAGTATACTAATGAACCTAATGGAACTGAAGTTCAAATTGCTGTGGCTAATAGTGACATCAAAGAATTCACTATGGCTATTACAAGAGCTTGTATTCTTTGGGATAAGCAGGAACAACCCAAGTTAAATAATATTAACGTTGAGAAAGTTACTGGGTTTACTGTACATAATTTATTATTAACAGCTTCTAAGAGTTCTTTATTTGCTATAGTTAATCCTACTATAGTTAATGATAATAGTTATTATGGTAGACAAGGCAGAATAGATGCTCCTATTGTATTAGTTATTGATGGTATTATCTATCCTATTACTTCAGAACTTGAAGATAAGATTCCTGAAGTACATACATTAAGAAATTACTTTAAGAAAGAAAGACAGCTCTTTATAAAAATTCCTACAGGTTTAATTGTATTAGGCCCCGGTAGAGAAAAGATAGATGACTCTACTAATAACCGAAATGTTATTACTAAAATAGCTACTAACACTATGGCGTTTATTACATCTTATTGTACTGAACAGATAAATAAGTGTGCTACTTTAAGAGAAGCTGTATTAACTTGCAATAGTTTATTTACAGAATTTGTAATGCCTCCGGTTACTTTCAAGGGGTTTACCTTTAGTCAGGAAGCTATTATTTTACCTAAAGATTCTCACGTATTTGTAACTGAATATAGTATCGAAGTTACTAACAGCGGGACTAGGAATTTAGTAAAGAACTCTGGAGTTAGACTTTCCCCACAAATAATTGCTCATGCTTTTACTACTGAAGATGAAAGCGCTATTAAAATGAATTCCAGAATTAGGAATTACTTTAATAGTACTGAAGCAGACTCAGTATATATTCTTGATGGTAATTATGCTCAGACTTTTGCAGAAGCTTTTGAAATACCCAGTTTACAAACTATAGAATATATCCCGGTAGTAAGAAGTAAAAGGGCTGCTGAGTTGGTAGATTACTCTGAGCAGAACTTTATATGTAAACTAACTAATATTTGGGGTAAAAAGACCCGCTCTTTAAAATCTATACAAAAAGACCATCCGAATAAGACTATTGTTTATATGTCTGGGTATAATGGTTGTGATGTGGGAGATTATTTTGGTGGTACTGATCCTGAATATTTCTTTATAGAAGTTTCTAAAGAAGTTGCTAAGACTCTTATTCCTACAGATAAGTTTATCCCGTTTGAAACCTGGAAAGAATCCTTTAAGATTAGAGACCTTGATATAATTTGTCTGGTTAATAATACAATATCTAACACTTTCCGACACAAACTTAACTCAGGACTAAATTTACTTGGGCAGAATCCACAAATTCTTAGTAAAGTTAAAGATCCTTTATTACAAAGAACTCCTGAACTAATTGAGTATAGATGTTATGTACCTAACTTAATTAAAGAATTTCCAGATGTAATTAAAGATGAAAGATATATTAAAGGGATTGAATTTCTTAATAGCTATGAAGAAAGAATTAATAAGTATTATACTTTGTTGGAGGCTATTAGGTGTTATAATATCCAACAATTAGACGATGTTATAGACTATTTTAATTATGTATATGAGACTAAAGTTTTAAAGGATATTAATTAATGAAATTAAAATATGCTTCTATTGATATAGAAACCTCATCTATAGAACCAGAATGGGGTCTTCTATTAGAATTGGGAATTGTAGTAGATAATAATAAAGATATAGCAGTAGCAGAACTTCCCACATACAGATTTATATTCTTATATAAAACTATTATTGGGCAATCTTATGCTCTTAATTTAAATAAAGAACTAATTGAACATATTGAATATGTAGTTCAAGGAGGTGCATTACTTCCCAATGTTATATATGTTAATATGGATGTAGATACATTTAAACTAGTTGATCCTAATGTTATTACTAGACAAGAAGTAAAGAACTATATTGCTCTAAAATTATCTAAAGATTTAGGTGGAACTAAATTTAATGTAGCTGGTAAGAATGTAGCAGGGTTTGATTTACCTTGGCTAAAAGCTAAACTAAATGATAACTTTGATATGTTTAGACGTAGAGTAATGGATCCTGCACCTTATTTTGTATTACCAGATGATGAATTCCTGCCTAGCCTACAAACTTGTTTAGATAGAGCAGGCACACAGAAATCTGTGGAACATACAGCGGTTGCAGATGCACAAGATGTAGCTAGTTTATTAAGAATTGGTCTAACTAAACACTGGAGTATATAAATATGGTAAATTATATGATTACTAATAGTAGTATCATCCTTAACTATGATGGTAAAACTGTTAGCTTAACTAAAGGTGATAATAGATATGCTTCTGTATATGAAGCTATTAAGAATAAAGAGTTAGATAAGATTCCTGGATTATTAAATGTTGTAGAACAATTAGAACAACAAGGTATTGTAGTTACAGATGGTAAAATCTTTACTAAAGCTGGTGAGGAAATTCCTACAGCATTACACGATAGAATCTTAGCTTTCTATAGAGAAGGATTACCTTTTGATAATCTATTATTATTCTGGGATAACTTAAAGAAGAATCCTAGTTATAATTCTAGACAACAACTATTTACATTCCTTGAGCAGAATGGGCACCCCTTAACAGAAGATGGTTGCTTCATTGCTTATAGAGGGGTTACTAAAGAGTTTAAAGATCGTCATACACACACCTTTGATAATTCTGTGGGTGCAGTTTGTGCAATGCCCAGATCAGAAGTAGATGATAATCCTAATCGTACTTGTTCTAAAGGGCTTCACGTAGCTGCTTATGAATATGCACATAACTTTGCTTCAGATGGTTATACTATGGAAGTTAAAGTTAATCCTAAAGATGTAGTAGCAGTACCTACAGATTATAACGGGCAGAAGATGCGCGTGTGTAGGTTTGAAGTGGTTGCGATTTGTGAACGCCCTCGTTTGGATGAAACCCTGTATGAAAGACCTAATCGGTTTAGTGGTGACTTTGATGAGATGGAAGATGAGGATGTGGATGACACCGCGTACTTTGAAGAAGTGGATGCAATAATTGCAGAATTAGTGCAGAAATACAATAGCAATGATTATCCGGCGGAAAAGCTGGCGCAATATGTTTATTATGATCCTAAGAATATAGAAGATTGGGATTATGTTTTAGATAAAGTGCGAGAGTTAGTTGGCCCATTTAAAGATAAGTATCATACGATTGGTTAAATAAATGTTATTCAAGTTTAAGAATGATCTCTTCGTAAATAGCATGAAGATTGAAAAGCTTAGTTATGAAGTTACTACTCGGGTTATATTGTACCTGCAGTATATTCCCGAGCAGTATAACTTTCATTATAATTATGCATTACCCGGATTCAATTGGTTATCTACTGTATGTGGTGACTCAGAAGCACAAGAGAATCCAGAAATATTATGGCATCGTTATATGTCTGATAGTAATAAACTATTAGATATATTAGCTAAGTTTTCCCAAGCAGGTAAACCTAAGCTAACTAAATTAGGATTGCCTTGTTGGATGCAAGATCGCCCCGGTTATGGGAATTCGCGTACTGGGGAGTTCTTATTATTTGATGATGATTCCTGGGTTTCTGCTTTTAAAGATTCTGAGGAATCTGAAGATCAATATGTCTATGTTTATATTCAAACTCCTAACGTACATGCGAAAACATGGAGAGTTTATCTGGGCGGTTTAGATGACTGGAGTTATAGTCTGGAAGTTGCTACTGAAGAAGAAGCTATTAAAGAATTAACTTGGTTAAGAGAACACCAACCATTAAACCTAGAAGATGATATAATAGGTAGAGGTTTAGAATTTACTAATTAAAGTTTTCACCACGTTACCTCCATGCAATTCAATTACTAACTATGGGTGATACTGTTAGTAATTTCCTGGGTCTGTAGCTCAATGGTAGAGTCCCTCCCCTACACGGAGGTTGTTGCAGGTTCGAGTCCTGTCAGACCCATTTCACTCAACTCCAAAGGAATTTAACATGCAATGCCAAGTGTATTCAGATACCCACCTTGAGCATCGTAAGAATGTGCTACCTAATATTGCCGCACCTAATTTACTTGCAGTAGGAGATATTGCGGCGGCGTATCAACTACAAAGTATTGTTCCTTATTGGTGTGATAACTATGACCATATCGTGTATGTAGCAGGCAACCATGAATACTATGGAAGTACTTATCAAAGAGTACAAGAGCTGCTTTATACTTTAGATAGTGAGTATAGTAACTTTCATTTATTAGATTTGGGTAAGACTGTTACTATTAATAATCAGAGATTTGTGGGATGTACTTTGTGGTACGGCCCTACAAATTCTTGGCATGAACAACAGATGATTAGAACTCAAATTAATGATTCTAAATATATTGGCTTAAGCTATGAGGAGTTTGTACTTCTAGGACTTGTTCATAGGAATTACTTAAGGAATGCTATCCAAGAAGGGGATGTGGTATTAACCCACTACTTACCTACTTGGGCAAGTGTTGCTAGAGAATATGTGAATCAGCCTACTAATACCGCTTATGTAAATAACTGCGCGGATATTATCCAAAGTAATAAACCTAAATTCTGGCTCCACGGGCACACCCATACTCCTTGTGACTATGAAGCCTATGATACTAGAGTAATTTGTAATGCTACTAATCCTGTTGATGTAGTTTTAGAGATCTAACTTATACCATGAGTTTTACTAATGAATCCTGATGATGTTTAAATAGGAGAAGAACATGACAATGTTAGCTACACAGCAATTTATCAGCTAACTAAATCTGAAACTCTCACAGCAAATAAAAAGATTGCTGTTTGTCATACCATTAGTGGTAAGGTTTATAGCGGCAATGAAGCAAGGAGTCTACTGGGTTTGCCTATTGGACAAGCTACTAAGATTTCTCCAGCGAGTGGTACTAAAGGTAGTTATGAAGTGTTTATCCAAAGTACTTCTTTCAATCGCAACTTGATTCCCAATACTCAATTTCTATTAATTAATTAGAGGATTCTACATGGACTATGATGACCGAATAGATAGAGATGGTAATGATCCACTAGATAGAGTTTATGAAGCTGTTGATGTGGCCCTTGAATATGGAAGTATTGATGGTGCTAACCATAAACAATGGGTTATAGATCAGATGCTTAGGAAGTTATTAGGTACGGTATATGATGATTATATTGCTGCATATAACTCTGATGATTTCCATCGTAATTGGAATACAGGAATTGCTCCTTAAGTAATTCTTGTGGTATAATTAGTTTGTGTGAGAGATTAATTACCTCTCCTTTATTCCTCGGTAGCTCAGTGGTAGAGCGGTCGACTGTAAAATGATAGCAGCGCTATTTAGAAATGAATAGATGAAAACACTCCTAAATCGGGGAAAGCTTTAAAATGCCAATCCCGAGCTAGCAGGTCGTAAGATCGGGCAAGTGTAGAGACTTTATAGAGTGCTCTTAGAAATAGGATGAAGAGAAAGTCCAGACCACAAACTGAAAGGGCGGTGAAAACCGTAGTGGTAAAGTAATCGACTGGTCAAAGGTTCGAATCCTTTTCGAGGAGTTTTAGTTTAGTTAACCACACACACACTGGAGATTGTCATGGATCTTGGATGTGGCCTCATTTTTCTACTGGCCATTCTGCTTGTTACTGTAATTGGTGTTAATCGTGATGACAGCTAGATACAAAGCAAAGGCTTTGTAGCTGTTGGGCCAAGGTTCGTCCTGGCCCTGATAGTTTAATCTTCGGCGCCCGTGTCCGTGGCCTTATAACGGTGGGTCTAACTGTTCTCAACAGATCTTATTAAGAAGAGGACTAGGTGGTACTGAGTACTATGACTGGACAGGGGTTCGATTACTCGAAAGAGTTAGTCGCTTCAATCAGTAATGGTTGAATGTAAACCAAGCTCAAACGGCGAAGACTAAATCTGGGTAACCAGACATGTTAACACCGTACCAAAACTACCAGTGATGGTAACGATGGTCTAGAGACTCATAGAGCACTTCGAGCGTGATTAGCTTTGTCTAACTTTAAGTGTGACTAGGAAAGCAGTAATGCTTTAAATGCTTGGCAACCAAAGACACGCATTTGGTTGAAGGAATAGTCCACGCCTCAGTGAAAACTGGGGGTAACGTGTCCCCTTATCTCCACTACTCGGGGATATACAGGTTTCGACATGATTGGGAAAGAGTACCACTGAACGCAGTGTAAGCGAAGAAACACAAACAAAATAAAGGTCAATAACATTTATCCTTTCTCTCGTAAGCGCGCTCTTGTAGCTGCGTAAACTGAGCGGGGTTGCTAACTAGCCTTGTTACCCAACTAGTTAGACATCGGCCCCCTTACGGGGGCTTTTGTTTATCCTTATAGCTCTATAAAGTATTTAGAATCAACTATTACAATGCTTTCTAAACATTCTTAGGAGACCATTTCATGTCATTCAAACCTGCTCTGCAGTTAGAACTTATTAAATCTTGGTTAGCTACTAAACCTCCTAAGTTTAAGTTAGGTAGACCCTTTGTGGGCGAAGATAATCCTTTAGTAACTTATCTTAGAGAAGTTAGAGAACTTGGAACTCTTACTGTAAATATAAATTGGTATGCAGTTTGGGCATACGATAAAAATACTTTTATTGTGGAAAACTTTGATCCGCAATTAGATAAAGATTTGATTGAACTCAATCTAATGATTAGTAAAGGTTGGGAAGATGTTACTGCGGGATTACTTCTAAAGTATATCCAGTTAATACAAACCACAAACTCCTGAAGGAATCCATGAAAGACTTAATTGAGCAAATTGTTGAATTGTTACAAGTTGATTTGTTTAAAGCGTGGTTGGCTACTAAAGATGTTGATGTTATTCTCTATAAATTTAAAGCTAAATATAATGTATTCATGGAATATTTAGGTGAACAGATTAGCAGTAATGTAGAAAATGCACCGGGGATAACTGATCTTATATATCTTCAAGTTAATAGTCAGTATAACGTCTATGTTATGGTTAAGGGTGTTGCACAAATCCCTATTCCCTTAGAACTATTTCAGGTAGAGCACCCGCTATTTGAAGCATATCGATTAGCCTTTGCGCATAACTTACCAGTAGATCCTACTAAGTTACCTGAAGGAGATGTCGTTAAGGTTAACTTATTTGATAATCAATTAAGTATTACATTTCCTAATATAAAGTTATTTAATCTGGCTTTAAAAAGTGAAGAATTAAACTATCTCTTTTCTGAATGCTTTGATAATAGTTCTGTTATTGCATCTAATCTTACTTGTGTGGGTATCTTTAAACCCTCGCATAAATTTACTAAAGTTATATTAGCTAAATTATTCTTACCCGCACTTGGGCATCATCTTTATTATAATTGTGTTGACTTTGTAGGTACAGTTGTATTACTTCGAGATGATACTATTGAATTAAAGGTTATGGGTATTCCGGAAGTTAAAATAGTTAGGAAAACTCCTGAAGGTTATGAATTATCTTTAGTAGATTATTATAATTATGTGGCGGATGTGTTTGGTTGCTCAGCCCGAACCGCATATTCTCTCTTATTTTATAAGAGAAAGGAACTTATTATTACTCCAGATATGTTTGTATTTGGTAAATTTGATAGCGGGCTTGAAGAAGATGCACCCGGTCCTAGTTTTGATATTATTACTCCTGATATTATATTAGTTAATCGTTTATTTGCAGATCACTTTCTTAATAGATCTAAAGATATTATTAGGCTAGTTTAGTTACATCCCCAGAATAGTTTAATGGAAGAATCCTCAATGGTTTGAGGAGGTGTAGGTTCGATTCCGGCTTCTGTTGACACTCCCCGACCTAAAGGTGCGGGGATTCTTGGTTCTACGAGACGGCTTGCACGGGCAGGATTGCTCCAACCAGAGTAGAGGTCGTGTCTCCCCAAGCGATTCTTGCGTCTAGCGCAAAGGTTCCCACATGCCCTGCGGTACCCAATCCTCTCATCAAAATGTTAATCGCTGCGTTGTGGTCTCTATCCAACACGCACCCGCACTTACAAGCGTGAGTCCTAGTGGATAATGACTTGACAACAATAGCCCCACAGTTTGAGCATTCTTGACTTGTTCTGGCTGCTGGTACTGCTATTGTTACCTTGCCAAATATCTTGCCGAAGTACTCCAACCACTGACGGAACATGTACCAAGAGGCATCGTTTATTGACTTAGCCAAACAATGGTTCTTCACCATGTTCTTAATCCTTAAGTCTTCATAAGCTACTAGGTCGTTTGACCTGATTACGCACCTTGCAGTCTTGATTGCAAAGTCCCTGCGTTGCCTACTTACCTTAAGGTGGCGTTTGCCTAGTGTCTTCTTGGCCTTGTGTCGATTATTTGAGCCTTTTACTTTCTTAGATACTCTGCGCTGAGTCTGCTTTATAGCTTTCTCACCAGTCCTTAGAAAGCGAGGGTTATCAACAGTTTGGTTATTGGAGTCGGTGTAGAACTCTTTAAGCCCTACATCCAAACCAACTGCACTTCCTGTTGGCTCTAGTTCTTCAGACCTATCTACTGAGACACAGAACTGCGCGTAGTATCCGTCCGCACGTTTGACTAACCGCACCCTTTTGATTTGCTCTGGGGCGTAGAAGTTTAAGTCACGGGTGCCTTTTAACTTCAAACAACCAATGCCAATCTTGTCGGTGAAGGTTATTCTTTTCCGGTCTTCTGATAGCTTCCAACCAGAGGTTTTGTACTCAACACTTCTACAGTCTTTCTGAAAAGTAGGGTACCCTTTCTTACCGGGTACTTTGCTTTTACAGTTGTCGTAGAATCGGGAGATACTAGCCCATGCGCGTTCGGCAGCAGCTTGTCTAGCCATAGAGTTGAGCTTGTTGGCAAACTCAAACTCTTTAGCAAGCAGGGCACAATGACGGGAGAGTTCTACCCAAGATTTAGCTTGGCCGTCCATCCACAAACGAATAGACTTGTTCCGAATGAATTGCATCGTTCGGATAGCCTCATCAATCGCAGTGAATTGGCTTGCTTTGCCGTAGGTTTTGAACTCAAAGACAATCATTGTTTCCTCCTGTTCTTATGATAGCACGAACGAGGATAAAAAGCCGCCCTAAAGGGACGGGGCTTTAGACCCAAAGAGCCAAGGGTAAAGCGCTTGGTTCATACCCAAGTCATTCGTAGGTTCAACTCCTACTTCAGGCACCTTTGAATCTCAGTACTGCTGCCTTCTATAGTTTCTATAGGGGGCTTCCTCATTTACTCAAGGAGTCTAACATGCAGAAAGAACAAGTATCCTCAAGCGATATCTCGAAAGCGGCACTGAAAGTCTTTTCACCGGAAGAGATCCAGCAGTTGCCTCGTCCCATGAAGCTGTCTTTGATCGGGATGTTGCATCGGCGGCTAGAGAAGCCGGGACCGCCCCCGACGCAGGACGAGTTGGAGGGGATAAAGGAATTGGTAACCGTACATCTTTGGCATCCCTCGCTTACAACCACCGCTAACCTCTTAAAGGTATAACACTTGACAAAAGCCTCGTATAATTCTTATGTTTAACTTACTAGATTATATAAGTAAACTTATCAGAGCTAAAGTAAATATGGCCACTAAATATCCTCGTACATTACATTTACCCGATTCTCCAGGGGCTACTTCAGATGATAAAAGATTAACCTTTAATCCCTTTGAAGGTAAAGAAGTAGTTATTACTGCGAAGATGGATGGGGAGAATACTACTATGTATACTAATGGTTTACATGCTAGATCTATAGATTCTCCCTATCATAAAAGTAGAACCTTTGTAAGTAGATTACATAGTTTATTCTCCTTTGATATCCCCACAAATATGCGGATTTGTGGGGAGAATCTATATGCTAAACATAGTATTTATTACAAGAACTTAATAGCGTATTTCCAAGTATTTAATATTTGGGAAGATGATGAATGTTTAAGTTGGGATGATGTAGTTACTTGGTGTAATTACTTTGGATTGCCTACTGTACCTGTTCTTTATGAAGGTATATGGGATAATTCTTTCCAGCCGCTACATATAGTTAATGGAGATTTATGTGAAGGTTATGTAGTTAGATTAAGAGAAGCTTTCTTTATGGATGAGTTTAGTACTAGTGTGGGTAAATATGTCCGCGCTAATCATGTTACCACTCATGCACATTGGATGAATGAATTACTAGTTCCTAATCTTAGAAGATTACCTATTGATCCGGAATTGCTAGAAGCATTATTAACTTGAGGAATCAAATGAATAGAATTAGCTATTGAAAGCTTTGCTAGAAAACGTGAGCAAGCTGTATTAGAGCAGAAGCAAGAAGTAAAAGAAATTCAAAAGGAGTTCGCTAAGTTTATTACTGTAAAGGATATCTAATGGAAATTACATCAGAAGAAATGTATGAAGAAGCTTTAAGGAGAGTAGAAGAAATCTTCTTAGCTCCTGTAGATTCAGAGGAAGGTAGAGAATTAAATGTACTTGTTAATGCTATTGAGGAATATGAAGAACTTCATTATCCTATAGCGGCACCCACAGAAGAAGAAGCGTTGGCCTTTAGACTAGAACAAGAGTTGGGATTGTAATGGAACCTAATCAAATTGCTCTGGATAATAAAGCGCAATTCATTTATTTTGTATATGGGATTACTCGGGGCGATACTAGTTACATTCTAGTTAATAATCCATCTATTGATACTGAGTGGTGGTATATACCGTAGATAATTCTGTTGAAGGCGGCATTATGCTTACATTTAAAGGTAAAGATAATAACAAATATGCTTATATAGAATTCTGTAATTCAGGTGAATTAGTTTATTTATTTGGGGAAGAAGATTCTGATCAAACTACTTGTGCAGAGTTTAAACTAGAAGACTCTGTACAGGTGGCTACTAATATGTTAGAATGGTTAGTATAACTGATATCCGAACGCGAACGTAGCTCAACGGCAGAGCGGATGCCTTCCAAGCATCGGGTAGGGAGATCGACACTCCTCGTTCGCTTTTAATTAAATATAAAATAATATAATATAAAAGGACATATAATAATGGGATATTGGAATGCTACTTGTGCATTAACTAATTTACCAATTCACTGTGGAGATCCAGTAATAGGACTTCTAATTAGAGTTCCTTATAAAGCTAAAGTTGAGAATATGAGCGGTGCTTGTTATCCTAATGAAGCTGCATGGCCAGTTACTCTAGGCTTTACTGGATTTTATAATGATTATGGTGCGATTGAAGAGATTACTAAAGATATTATTACTAAAGAAATAGAAACTAGATTTAAGGTTGAAGATGCTGAGAAGTTTATTTGCGAAGTTGTAGAACGTGATGAGTATTATTATTCTGAAGATTACTCCTATTGGCTTGAGGAGCCGGTTAAAGAAGATAATAAATACACAGATGGCTTAGGTTTATGGATGTGCCATAAATATGCTTGGGATAAATTGGCAGAGATTTCTGTAAATAGATATTTAGAGGATTTCTCAGAGTATTACAAGCATGTAACTACACATGAACCTATTGAACGTTATAAAGCTATCGGGGAGTTTTATTTCGCAGACATATTTCAATTATCATTCTCCAGGTGTCTTGGACTACGCGGAGGAATCTCTGAGTCTAGAGATATTAGATGCTATGTGACTATCCTTAACCAATTAATTCTTGTAGACAAACTGCCATTAGGCGATCCTAAATTAATGAGCTTTGTTAAGAGTCTATGTGAATTATCTGCTATAGAAGATGCCATTAGTATGCTGCGTAGAAGTTGGTATCCTGGTGGTGCTAAAGGTGGTCAGTTTTATGGTTATGCTTGGCACTTTACTCTAATGGAAACTATGTGTGATATTATACAGGCTAGAGCTGCGGCAATGGATAGCACATTAGAAGATTATAAACTTAACTGGAATTACTAAAATGTTACTTGATACTTTAAAGAAAGATAAATTAATAGCTCGCAAAGAAGGAACTGAATTAAAATATAATCTACTAACTACTTTAGTGGCAGAAGCTACTATGGTAGGGAAGAATAAAGGTAATAGACTTCCTACAGACGAAGAAGTTATTCAAGTTATTAAGAAGTTTATTAGTAATGCTAATGAGAGTTTGAGATTACAGTTTGGTGATGGCGCGCATATTATGGTGGCTAATCAACAGACTGATGAGATTAATATTCTTACTGAATACTTACCTCAGCAATTAACTGAAGAACAAATTAAGAGTGAATTAGAATCATTACTTAAGTTTGATTCTCAGGCTAAGATGGGCGATCTTATGAATTATCTTAAAGCTAATTTTAATGGTAAGTATGATGGGAAAGTAGCTTCTAAAGTGGCTAAGGAATTACTCACAGCTTGATTCACCTGGAGAAACCTCATGGAACTAATACAGAAAGGCCACAACTTTGCTCAGTTTGTCATTAACTTTGTTCCCACGGCTAAAGTCTATGCAGTTGGTGGCTTTGTTAGAGATATGCTTTTGGGTATTACTCCTAAAGATTTAGATATTGAAGTATATGGAATTGAAGCGGAGAAGCTACATCATATACTATATCGGTATGCTGAGACTGTAAAAGCTTCGGAGCCTAAACTATTAGGGGCACAGTTCCAAGTATATAGTGTTAATGATCTTGAGGTTTCTCTCCCTCGTCGTGAATCTAAAGTTGGTGATAAACATCGCAGCTTTGTTATTCAAGGCGATTCTAACATGACCTTTGCTGAAGGTGCATCCAGAAGAGACTTTACTATTAATGCCATTGGTCTTAATCTTGTGACTGGGGAATTCCTAGATCCTTATAATGGTAGAGCAGATTTACGAGCTGGTATTCTACGCCATGTAGGACCGGCTTTTGCAGAAGATCCCTTGCGGGTTCTGCGCGGAGCGCAATTTATCTCTCGCTTTAATCTGCAGATTGTAGATCCAGCTACTATCGAGATGTGTAAATCCTTAAACCCTAATGACCTTTCTATGGAGAGAATTGGCGGTGAGTTCCAGAAGTTGCTTGTTAAAGGTGATCATCCTGAGCTTGGCCTAAAGTTCTTATCTGATGTAGGCTGGTTTAAGTATTGGTTTGAGGGTAAGTATGAAGATGAGCCGGCTATAATTTTACAGCGGGCTAAACAAGTTGCTTCTAAAACTGCACATGAACATGCATTTATGGTTGCAGTTGTTGTTCATACTTATTATGGTAGCCGGAGACTTAATACTCTTAGTTGTAATACCGGGCGTATTGAAGAACCTGCATTGGAATTATACCTTTACTATAAAGCTATTGAAGATTGTGACACTATTAGTAAGGTTAGGCAATTAGCTCACAAATTAAAGTCTATTAATATAAGAATCTTATGTGATTTCTATTTTGCTATTACTGGTATTACTCTTCATGCTTGTTTGCAATTTGCACAAAAAGCAGGTGTGCTAGATAATAAATTACCTTATCTTATTCAAGGCCGGGATTTACAAGTGCGAGGTGTTATTCCTGGGCCTATTTATAAGAAGATAATTGATGAAGTACATGAGTTAGTACTTGAAGGTTATATTACTAATCAAGCTGAAGCCTATGCTTGGTTATGTAACCGAGTGCAACAGTTAAAACAACAGCAAGGAGTTTAACATGTTTATGGGATTTACTCGTCGGCACATGCTCAAGATTGATACCAAAGTTCTTAAAGGTAAAACTGGTGAAGTTATCTTTACTAGTATTTTACCTAAGCTTAACTCTTCTCATAGTATTTTAATAGAAGAGGTGTCTACATTTAATGTAGAGTTAGAGGAATCTAAAAGGTTTCATTCCCCGACCTTTAATGGTTTATTAACTGTAGGAAATATCCTTAAGACTACTGAATTTAATAATGCTTATCCTGTAATCTTTCAGGATTTCTTAGTCATTCAGTTTGAGGGTCTATCTTCTACTTTTAGTCATAAGGCAAAATATAAAGAACTAGACCAAACTGGTGGCTTTGATATTTCCCTAAAGGTTTTATCAGGTCCATTAGCTCCTGAGTTAACACTACTTGATACTGAAGGTCCTACTGGACATGAAATTGCACAGGTGTTTTTATATGTTACTTATACTGATATAGATATATTTAAAGGCAAAGGTGACTTTGCACAGAATATAGAAGTATTTAAGGTGTATACTTAAATAACATTGACCTCGGGGTAGGTTGGGTATACGGGAGTCTGCAAAACTCTTTAGGCTGGTTCAATTCCAGTCGAGGTCTCTTTATAGGATAATTAATATGGCTAATATATTTAAACCACCCACTCCGTGGAAACCTGATCATCGCCCTTCTGTATTTCTTGCAGGAACTATTGATCAAGGTAATTCCATTGATTGGCAAGCAGAAGTAACACAACAATTGAATCATTTAGATATTGATATCCTAAATCCGCGGAGAGATAAATGGGATGTTACTGTAGAACAATCTATAAATAATCCTGTATTCAAAGCTCAAGTAGATTGGGAACTCTTTGGATTAGAGAATAGTAGATATATATTAATGTACTTTGCCCCTAACTCAAAATCTCCTATTACTTTATTAGAGCTGGGTTTGCGGCTTGGAATTTATGGAGATGAACCTAATAATCAGCTTATTGTCTGTTGTCCCACAACTTACTGGAGGCGAGGAAATGTCGAAATTGTCTGCGCTAATAAAGTCCCTTGTTTTGATGATTTACAGAGCGGAATAGATGAGTTAATTAGACGCATAGAACGAGACCAAGCTGTAATGACAGATGCTAAAGCTAAGTTTAGAGAAGCTGGATTCCGCTTACTACATATAGACAAGATCTAGATAATAAGGTATGATATATAAATCAGTGTAAAACTACACTGATATTACTGGCAGTAGCGTAACTTGGTATCGCGTTCCGTTTGGGGCGGAAAGGTTGTCGGTTCAAATCCGACCTGTCAGATTTAATAGTTTCACTGGGCTTTTTCTATTGTGCCTAACCCAAACAATAGTAAACATGCCCCTGTACCTCAACGCTCTTCTAAAGCGTAGCTGAGTAATCGGAGTCAATGTCCGTTCGATTCGGACCAGGGGCGTAGTTCGAATCTTGGTGCGGGGACATGTTTATGATATTCCCGTCTTAATTATCACAGAATAATAGAAATTTATAATATCAAGTTATTATTATCAAATTCCCAGTGACAGTTAGGGCAAAGAGGTAATAAGTTATTTATATCATTTACTACTGATATTAAAGTATCTTCTGGAAAATCGGTTATTCCTTTAATATGAGCGATTTCTATATGTTTATCATAACCACAGTTGTAGCATTTATACCAACCTAACTTTTTAGCAATTGCTCTAGCTCTAGTTCTCACAAGAGCATAAGCTGTGGATTTATGATGTTTATCATATTTAATACTTTTTAAAGTACAATCGGCATGATGTATTTCTTTATAGCAATCTTTACAGTATTTCAAACTCTTTGCAATAGCAACTTTACAAGTAAAGCAACTTCCTTCTGGAGATCTTTTAGGTGTAACTTTATTATTAAATGTAGCTGCACAGCTACTACTACAAAAGTTATTCTTGGTAATAGTAGATTTAGATTTAGTAAATTCTGTATTACAATTAGTACAGGTAACAGCAACTCTAGTAACTTGTCCTACGCTTTGGCATTCTTTACTACAGTATTGTTTTGTAGATCCTTTAAGTAATCCCTTATAAATAGATCTTTTACTCTTTATGTACTCCTGATTGCAATAATCACATTGCATTTTTAAAGTATCTTCATTTTTAGCTGCTTTATATTCTTCGTCTGTATATAACCTCATCTTGTCCCCGTAATATAGATATAAATATATTATATCATGAAGTTCGAGTCTAAACTAGGCGGTTAATTAACCTCACAGGAGCTACTCATGGAATGGCTTACAACAGAACGTCTCAAGATGATAATGATATTCATCTTTGCGATGACAATTGCTATTGGTGCTATGCAAAATGTCAAGATTACTTATTATCAATGTCCCACTACAACCGAGCAGAGGAATTAATATGCGTGAAGGTTTAGAGTTGCTGTTCATGTTTATTGAGGGGCATTTTACGGGCTGTTGGCCGATTGAGGAGGCAGCGTAAGTTGGGTTGATTAGTATGTTCGACTGTGATATAATAAGTATATTATAAAGTTAGGTAAATTAATGTCATTAGAAAGAACTAGAGAACTAAATGGTTATAAATTAGTTTATGCCCCTGGTAATATATCAAGTATGAGTAGTGATAATTGGGATGGTTGGATATATGAACATATAATGATTGCTGAAACGCTTATAGGTAGATGATTACTGCCTAATGAAGTTGTTCATCATTTAGATTGTAACCGAGGAAATAATGCTGTGGATAACTTATTAGTTATTGATAGAGGCCAGCACATGAAATTACATGCTTGGATTGATAGGGGTGCGCCAATTGGTGAAACTGTTACAACTGCAAAACAATCCAAGGATACTAAAGAATGTAAGTCTTGTGGTAATGCTTTCTTTAGTGATAATAAAAACACAGTACATTGTAGTCTTTCTTGTGCAGGCTTAAGTAGACGACAAGCGGAAAGACCCACTAAGGAAGAATTAGAAGTGTTAGTGTGGACAATACCTACAATACAAGTTGCTAAACGTTATTTGGTATCTGATCGTTGTATTGGTAAGTGGTGTGATAGTTATGGTATAGTTAAACCCGGAAGAGGTTACTGGGCTAAATTAGCTGCTGAACAAGTTAAAGAGAAAGATATTTAAATAATAGGGGAGTGTGATGTATGGAGCATCGTGAGATTTATATCCTCAAGTGGGCTGGACTGGCCCCGTGTTAGGGTTCGATTCCCTACACTCCCATACGCCTTCAGGTAGGTTTGATTCCTACACAGCCCATTAATCAATTCTTAAGGAGATACTACAGATGATGCCTGAAATAGCTATGGAGAAAGGTTGGGCAGTGGACTTTAGTAGCTTAACTATAGTTCCCGCTACACGAATTGGAGAGTATTGGTATATTAGATATGCAGATGGTCGGTTAGGAGTTACCCCAATAGATCCTAAACTAGCTTTCACCTCTAAACGACAAGCACGATATGCTTTTATAAAAGCTATTCAGGCTAATATAAGAACTGAACTAGAAGCTATTAGAAGAATAAACTTGGATCTTGAAGGATATGAAAATTAACTAATTAAAGCAGCACTATGAACTGGAGGTTTAATGTGCGAGTATGAAATATGGTTGCGTTATAAGATTAAAAATAGATTATTAAGTAAAAAGACGCATATGGAACTATTTTACAACTACTTGATAAAGCAACTAATATAGACTTAGCTATTGCTACTGATGGTAAAGAAGGAGACTTTGACACGCGGCTAAGGCTTTTCCTTAATAATGCTGCACGTAAAGAGCCATTAGAATTTCCTAAGGAATAATATGAAAGTAATACTTGGTCCATATAATGATGATAATAGTCCTAGAGAAATATCTGTGCAGATTGACCCTTATGATACTTGGGGTATGGATAGCACCTTAGCTCTTATAATATTACCCATGCTTAAACAACTTAAAGAAACTAGACATGGTAGCTTTGACAGTGATGATGAAGATGTACCTGAAGAACTTAGATCTACTACTCCTAAGACAGATGATACCCCTGAAGGAGATAACATCCATCGCAGGTGTGATTGGATCTTAGATCAAATGATTTGGTCTTTTGATAAGATTCATCCTGACAATGAGGATGAGTTTTATATGAATACTTTGCCTAACAAAGAAGCGTATCAGGTTTATCAGGAGAAGTTACAAAACGGTCTTAGATTATTTGGCAAATATTACACAGGTTTGTGGGATTAATTCATGGTTAGCTACACCTGTCTGTAAAACAGGCGCCTCCGGCTTAGTCAGTTCGAATCTGACCTCACCTATTTTAAAACTAAATAATTCTTGTGAGTGAGGTAGCATGACAGATCCTGAGAAGCTTAGGGATTATGATGAGTTAAAGAAAGCTTATGCTACTATACTTAACTTATATACGCGGCTTAGTCATTTACTACTTCAAACAGATATAGAGAATAAAAGATTAAGAGATAGAATATATGAACTTGAAGATAAATGTAAGACGTTATCTTATTATCCACCAAGTGAAATTCAACGCACCAAACCTTAATTGGTATGTGTTAGGTAGGATTGTGGTTAGTAGTTCAAATACTTGGGACTGTAGCTTAACGTAAAGCTTTCTACTGATAATGGGAAAGATGTTGGCCCGTTCCCAACCAGTCCTATTGGAAGATTGGTAAACAATCTTCGTTTCATGTCACCCCTCAGGAGTTGAATCATGGGTTTAGTCAGAAATGCTGTTATGTTTCTCTTTGGTGAGAAAGCAGGTCGGGTTATTGTGGGTTGGTGGAGTTGGTTGATTGGTCAGCCAGTTCAAGAAGGTGGTCAAGTTGCTGTTGAAGTTGCAGAGCAGTCTATCATATCTATGAAGCAGGCGCTGCAAGAGTTAACTCAAGCTGTAGCTACTCAAGTTGCTGCGTATCAACGAGCACAACAAAAGTATGCTGAGAAGGTTAAGGAGTATAAAACCTATGAGCAGCAAGCTGCAACTGCTCAACGTAATGGTAATACCGAAGCGGCGCGTTTAGCTATGGGTAGATTACTTCAAATTGAAGGAGTTCTTCCTGGGATGGCTGAGCAAGTTAAACAAGCTGAAACGTTTGTTGCTAAAGCTAAAGATAAATTAGCTCGGCAACAACAGCAGCTTGAAGATTACAGAACTCAACTGGATAATATGAAGGATATAAGTGAAATTAACGAGGCCTTAGCACAAATGGCTAAAGTTAATGACAGTTATAGTATTGATTCTGCGCGTTCACAATTTGATGCAGCTAAAAATGCTGTGGAAAGAAAGAACCTTAGGGTTAGTGCACAGCTAGATCTGAGTGAAAATCCGGCTGATGCTCTTAGTAAACAACTGGATGATATGGTTCAAGGTGATGCTATCGAGCAACGCCTTGCCCAATTAGCTGCTGGTAATTCCTCTCCATTGAATCTCCCACTGTCCAATAAGGAGTCAATCCATGAATAATGCCTCGAAGAAAGAAAGTCCTATTTCATTATTTGAATGGGAAGAACAACAAGAAACAACAACAACAACGGAGATCTAAAATGCAACTTGGCAACTTTATGGTAAGTCTGACTAAAGGTACTGAACGTGTCACCGGGCATGTAGAAATTGAACATGGAACTCAATATGGAATCACATTGAATAATGGAGATTGGACTCGGCGTGCTAATGCCCAAGTCTCTATTGATGGAAAGGTTATTGGTACTTACCGCTTATACCCCGGTGAGATTGCTACATTGGAATGTGCGGGTAATCATGACTCCGGTAAGTTCACTGCTTTATTTGCTAATTCAGTTGATGGCGCATATGCGGGCTTGGATGAAAGTAATCCTAGTTTGGGACTAATCACTGTAGTATTTACCCCAGAGAAACTGCCGGAGCCTCGTACTTATTACACTAAGAGTTTTCTTGGTAGTGAGCGGGGTACTAGGCCCATTTCGTATAGGTCCATTGCGTCCTTAGGTTTGCATGAGACCAATAGCGCTATGGGCACCGGTCTTACCGGAGCTTCTGATCAGCGGTTTGGTACTGCAGGTTTTATGCCGTTGGATACTGCAAATACTAGAACGATTCATCTTCGGTTGAAGCCTGTAGTACAATCTCGGCCTCGTCCGGTTGTTGCGGCCCCTGCTGTACAAACTTCTAC